>OGNQ01000044.1_pt1 | contig 107893 bp, 85 predicted proteins | sample 1573481 | NCBI WGS metagenome assembly OGNQ01 (sample SAMEA2581920, study PRJEB24529) | metagenome | biome: Human gut stool | place: China | collected 2011 | reverse complement strand
AGAGCACAACCTTGCCAAGGTTGGGGTCGCGAGTTCGAGTCTCGTTTTCCGCTCTTTGACAGATCGAAGGTAGCTCTGCGATTTTATTTCGCGAAGCTGCCATTTTTTTTAATAAGGCTCTTCCTTTTGAAAACGTATATTCCCACTTTATTACTATATTAAGAGAACACCCACAGAGAGCCTCACACACATTTTATAAGATTCTTGTAATATGAATATCTATGCCCGTTACTTTGACCAAGAAGTATTAGTACACAACTATGATGAACTGATGGGATTTCTTGCATCTATACCCGAAATTCCTATCAATGCACGATTGGAAGAAGATGTACGCAGTTATGTCGAAAGCGACATGCCATATCCCAAACGATACAAAATACGCCCACGCGTTTATTTCATACTGATAAAGACCGCTGCAGAATCTATGGAGGAATTCAAATCCCACCATAAGGACAACAACAATGCACCTGTTACTGCAAGCAATACACCGTCAAGCGTTGAAGCTATTGTAAACAAAAAGGAAATTCGCGCTGCACAGCTTGCAGAAATTCATAGCGGTTGGTATCTTGGTACTGTGGTATTCAAACGTGTAATTCAAATAGCAGGAACCACCAAATTCCGTTACCAAGACACGACTTTTCAAGCCTATGTACGTGCAAACTCGGGAATGGAGTGCTACAACAGGATAATAGAACACCTTAAAAACAGACCAGAGATTGACTTACGCAGTCAATTTCCTTCAGCTAGGGGGAATAATTTTACATACGAATTCGTAGGCAATGAATTGCCTACCGAAGGCGAAGAGGACGAATAAAAGCAGCGGAGCGCATTGCAACATATAACTATTGCAATGCGCTCCGCTTTTGCTGTAATATAGAAAAGACTCGCATTCATGAGAACGCGGCCATCTGGTCTATTCCACCCAATTTTTGTAGAATTGTATCGCATCATGTTGCCACGAATAAATTACGCCGCCATTTTCGTCATAATAATGTTGTGGCTCATGTATGGGCAAATGTTTGTCCAAATCACGATGATATTCATTGTGGAGTGTATTCGGATTATACTCCAAATGCCCCACAATAAAAGTTCGACGCGCGTCATGTGTGGCAGCTACCCCCACACCACTCTCATCGCTCAATGCTAAAAGACGCAAGTCATCAGACTTGTGCGCCACTATGTCTGCCACGCGAACTTCGGTGTGTCGAGAATTTGGCATTTTGAAACTGGGTGCAAGGTTACGCATCAGCACATCGTCTGGCTCGAGCACATTTTGCACGTAAATGCCAAACATCTTTTCAGCAAGTGCGAACTTTTGTATACCATAATGCTCATACAACCCCGCTTGCGCACCCCAACATATATAAAGCGTGCGTTCTACATGGGTGTCAGCCCAATGCATTATATGCTGCAGTTGTGACCAATAACGCACTTGCTCAAAAGGCATTTGCTCTAATGGGGCACCTGTTATTATCATACGGTCAAACTGGTGTGGATCAACCACTTCAAAATCCAAATAGAACGCGTCCATATGGGCTTGTGGCGTAGTTTTGTATTTTTGTCCTTTTATTTTTATAAAAACTACTTGTACCTCAACATCGCAAGCTGCAAGTGTACGTACGATATCTTCCTCTGTATCTTGCTTCACTGGCATTAAGTTCAGAATAAGAAGACGTTTCTTGCAGGAAAGCGTCTTCCATTTGGCAAGTTCATACGTTGACGTGTCTATCGTTGTAACACAGGGCAACCCCGCCGGCAACCAAATTTGTTTGTTTGCTATCATCTACTCAAAACCTTAATCCATTCTGTCACGATAATCCTCATAGTGATACTCGCGCAGTGTTTGTATGCTTCCGTCTAATTTTTCGATTTTCAAAGCAGGGTGATGGATACCATTAAACATATTTGTCTTGACCGTCGTATAATGTATCATATCCTCAAATATTACTATATCGCCAACCTTGAGTGGATTTGGAAAGCGCCAATACCCCATGTAATCTCCACTCAAACAACTATTGCCCCCTAAACGATACACAGAGGCTTCTGCTGCAACACCCGTTTCCACCGCATCTTCCAAAGTTTCTGCACCTCTCACTGCTGGGTGATATGGCATCTCTAGACAGTCGGGCATGTGACATGTAAAACTTACATTGAGTATGGCTGTTTTTATGCCATGATTTTCCACTATATCTACCACTTGCGACACAAGCGGCCCTGTTTGCCAAGCGAAGGCCGATCCTGGCTCGAGTATGATACGAAGATTGGGGTATTTATTCTTGAAATCCTTAAGGATACCAACTAAAAGGGTCGTATTATAGCCCTTTCTGGTTACCAAGTGTCCGCCACCTAAATTAAGCCATTTGAGTTGCCCAAGCCACTTTCCAAACTTTCGTTCAATCCAGCCTAAGGTTGTTTGTAAAGCTTCTGCAGAACTTTCACAATGACAATGGCAATGGAAGCCTTCAATACCATCTGGCAACTGTTCTGGTAATTGGGAAGCTAAAACTCCAAATCGAGAGCCCGGCGCACAAGGGTTGTATAGCTCCGTCTCTATCTCACTATGCTCTGGATTGATACGCAAACCTATACTTGGAGCTTCAGGGCCTTGCTCCTTAACCTTAGACACAAAATGGCTATACTGAGTAAGTGAGTTGAACGAAATGTGGCTTGAACATCTCAGTATTGTATCGAAAGTGTCATCTTCGTAAGCCGGAGAATAGGTATGCGCTTTAGTGCCAAACTCCTCAAATGCCAAACGAGCCTCATAGGGTGAAGATGCTGTTGTGTGACTTATATATTCTCTGAATATCGGAAAAGTACGCCACAGGGCAAAAGCCTTGAAAGCTAATATGAACTCAACCCCAGCCTCATCAGCTATGCGTCTTATCAATGATAGGTTTCGTCGCAAAAGCGACTCTTGAAGTAAATAGTATGGTTGCAACTTATTGGAGTTTTGTTAGGCATTTGCACACAACGCAGTTACACAATGCTGCAAACTTGCAATGCCTTGTTATATAAAAAAAGAGGAGTTAATCTGCTTTTCCACTCGTCTAAAGAGAAAAGCATTATTGACTCCTCTATAAAAAATCACAATGTATTTCCGTCGGCTGATTACATCACGCCACGCTCACGAAGCTTCTGCTGCCAGTTCCATGCAGACGAGAGAGCCTCCTCAAGTGTGTGTACTGCCTTCCAACCGAGTACCTTGTTAGCCTTATCAACATTGCCCCAAACCTTTTCGATATCGCCTTCGCGACGAGGAGCAATCTCGTAATTAAGTTTCACGCCTGTACACTTTTCAAATGTGTGAATGAGTTCAAGCACACTCACACCATTACCTGTACCGACATTGTAGATTTCTACAGGATCAGTATTCTTACCATCTACGATACGGGCCATAGCTGCCACGTGCGCCTTTGCCAAATCAAGCACATAGATATAATCGCGAATGCAAGAGCCATCAGGAGTGTCGTAATCATCGCCGAACACCTTCAAGCAAGGACGTATACCGATTGCGGTCTGAGTCAAATAAGGAATCAAGTTGGCAGGAACGCCATTAGGCATTTCGCCTATGATGCCTGATGGGTGTGAACCAATTGGATTGAAATAGCGCAAGATGATTGCGCTGATATTGGCGCCACTATGCACGTAGTCTTGAATGATTTCCTCGTTAATTTGCTTGGTATTGCCATAAGGGCTCTCAGCCTTCTTAATCGGAGCTTGCTCTGTTACGGGCAAATTCTCGGGATCAGGCTGACCATAAACGGTGCAAGAAGAAGAGAATATGATACCCTTAACATCATGCTTTGGCATCAACTTTAGCAAGTTGATAAGAGAAAGCAAGTTGTTTTCATAATACTTCAGAGGCTTCTGTACGCTCTCGCCTACAGCCTTTGAAGCTGCAAAATGAATAATACCTGTTATTTCAGGATATTTATTGAAGACACCTTCCAACGCTTCCAGATCGCAGCAATCTACTTGTTCAAAAGCAGGACGAATGCCTGTAATTTTCTCAATACCATCAACTACATCAGCCTTTGAGTTTGACAGATTGTCAATAATCACTACATTGTAACCTGCGTTCTGCAGCTCTACAGTGGTGTGCGAGCCAATGAAGCCCGTACCACCTGTTACTAGAATGGTCTTTTTCATGACACTTGTATGATTTATTTGTTTGGAGTTAGCCAACCAGCATTTCCCCATCTAAGGACAAAGTACATGCTGCTTAAAGCTATCTGTTAGATGTTTATTTCTATGTGCAAAAGTATGCTTTTTTTATGGATTATAAAAGCACAGACTACAAATTTTCTAAACTTTGAACGTGTATTATACCACGCGAATAGATAATTTTATTTTTTGCTGCTAAATCTGCAAGCATTTGCGACACACGCAAACGTGTCGCCCCCAGCTCGGAGGCAAGGTCTTCCATACGTATTTTTAATTGTTTCTGACCAATCGGACGCAAACAACGCCTCAACAGGAATGTACGGAAACGACCTTCTACCGTATCCGAACGTTTTGACCACAACATCACCTCTCGGCTTTGTGCACAAGTGCTTACTGCATTATAAAAGTTGATTTGAAACGCAGGATAGGCCACCAGTAACTGCCTTACACTTTGCTTGTCAAGCATCACCAATTGCACTTCAGACTGTGCCCTATATGTACGGGTATATTTATTGTGTAGACCGAACAAATTTTCTATTTGAATGATATGAGGAGCACTCACACTTTCCGTCAAGCGATAAGTATGCTCAGGACTGTCTGTTTCGACACTCATCTTACCATTAAGAACCATACAAAGGCATTTGCATGTTGTACCTTGCGAGACCACTATTCCCTTTGGCGAAATTGTACGGAAATCGAATGGCGTCTTCTCTACAATGTCAATAAAGTCCAGTCTGCTAAACCCCTGAAACAAGGGCAACAATAATAATCGGTTTGAAAAGAGTGGCATTGTCATATACTCAGATATACTATAATTAGAGTTCAAGCGACTTCAACACACCCTTCCCATCTGCATAAATCAAATATGCGTGCAATCTTTTATTTTCCTTCAACACCTTTTTGGCCCCATCAACACCGAGCACCATAAACGCTGTGGCGTAAGCATCAGCTGTAGCACAATCGGGTGCAATGACAGTAGCTGAGAGCAAGGAATGTTGTACAGGGCGTCCTGTACGTGGATCTATAGTATGAGCATATTTGCGCCCATTGTGTTCGTAATAGTTACGATAATTTCCGCTCGTCGCCAAGGCTGCATTTTCAAGACTTAGCACGGTCTGCAAATCACAATTATTAGCATCAGCACCCTCTACTGGTTTACTTATGCCAATCTGCCATGGCGATTTACTCTCAGGATTGCGACCTTTTGTCACGACCTCACCTCCTATTTCTACCATATAATTACGCACCCCATGCTCGCGTAACAACTTGGCCACTCGGTCAACGCCATATCCTTTGGCTATTGCACCACAATCAATCATCAATCGCACGTCTGCACAAGTTATAGTACTATCTGGTGACAACTTGATTAAATTATAGCCTACAAATTTCCTTATTGAATCGACTTGGACATTCGTTGGAAATTGCCTACTCTTAAAACCAAAGCCCCAGGCATTGACAAGCGGCATTACAGTGACATCAAAAGCACCACCTGTAGCCACACTAACCTTTTGAGCCTTTTGTAACACCTCATAAAGCATGGCATCTGCACGTGATATTTGCCTGTTATTTACACGCGATATGGTACTCTGTGGGTTAAATACAGAAAGACTTGCGTCCACACGTCTTAATTCTGCAAGTATTGCTGTGTCAAGATTTTCTGAGAACTCATATTTTATATGGTACGTCGTACCAAATATAGCCCCCTCAGAAGTTTGTAGTTTTGCACCGCCACGACCGAACACAATCCATACCGACGCTAATATCAAAAATAAGAGAAATATTCCTCCTGCTACCTTTTTCATCATTATGACATTGATTCATTAAGTAGGTGTTCGAAATTATTTTTACATTGAAAGTGCGTTATCGAGACGCAGATGTTTCCTTCGCACGAAGGTTCCTGTCCCCCGATAACGGGGGAACCGAAGGGGGTTATAGCTGGCTATGTGACTGAGAGCAAAGGGAACAGATGCGCCCTGAGAACATGCTTTCAATGTGAAAATGACACCTACTGATTGTATAAAATAATTTTGAACGCCTACTTATATGTCTACTACCACATTAAAGGTACCGCCAATCGCATGCGTATCATTCTTTCCATAACCAGGTACATACCATGAGTTGTCTACAATAGTACGCTTGTTGTAGAAGCGCATACGATAGCGGATCGACCACCCCAAATGCAAAATGCCCCATACACGGGCTTCGAGGCCAAATACAGCTTCTCCCCAATGATTGGTACCACGCACGCCATGGTAACTAAAAGGCACATTACCGCCATAAACGGGATCAACCATATCTGGCCCATCGACATCGAACTTGTATGTTGAAAAGGCATAGCGCACCCCCACGAAAATGCGTCCTTGTGCGCGCACATTCTTTGCAACGTTATAGTCCAAACCTATCCTATAATAAGGAGAATGTACCTTGTAGTGCAAATCGGTGGCATCATTAGTATGATTGCTCACCCCCATACCCATTTCGAACACTGGAAAATATCGACCACGCAAATTAAGACGTGCCGCAGCCTCATACTGGCCATACGGTGTACAAGCGGCCATAATCGCCCCACACAAATCAGCACTAATACTCACACCCGCCAAGAAAGGCATACGCCTTTTGGCCTCGAGTGCTGCAGCAGCTTCCTGTGGAGACGAATATTGCACACCCTTTATATCTGTATCGGCACGCTTTGAGTCCGTTACACGCACCGTATCTGTAACCCATGCATCACAATCAGCATTTTTTATTTTTACAGAAAGTGCTCTTGAGCTACTGACGAACAGTAGACCGAAGATAAATGCGTATATTCTCAACATCATCATAATTTACAATTGAGCGAACAAGTGCCACACTGTCAATAGTCAATGGCATATTGCCTAAAGAATGCGATGTAGCCCTCACACCTGTTATTGTATGAAATACCGAAGACGGACAATCAAGTGACTCAAAATGAGGTTGTGGAATGTGATCTACAAATAAGGTGTCGACTGCGTCTTGACCAGACAAGTTCGAAAAATGAAGCAACAAAGTATCGCGTGTCCCAGATTCCTTAAGCGGCAACAGAAAGGACGAGATCTCTGTAGCTTTATTCAGCAAAACTGTGTCACGTCCAGCTGGCGTGACGCTCAATTCGTCATACAACGTCATTGGGCTCTTTGTCTCGGCAGCGTACAAGTTGCACTGCATACTCACCACGTTATCAAGCGGGCAATCAATATTTGAGCATGCAGACAAAAGAACAACCACACCCGAAACACACAGAATGAAGTGCTTACGACACAGCCGTTTTATTGCATTTGTACACAATTTACAAGCCACTGCTATATTTCCTTTTCTATTTGATAATCGTTACGTCCAGCCGCATTACGGCTTACTAATTCGCCCAAGAATCCGGCCACGAATAATTGTGTACCAAGTATCATCATGGTCAGCGCTATATAAAAATAGGGAGAATCTGTTACAAGCGGCGCTGTACCACCTGTATATAGATGCACCAATTTAATTGCACCCACAACAACACAAGCAACAAAACCAAGGAAGAACATAACTGACCCTAAAAAGCCGAACACATGCATAGGCTTGAGTCCGAAACTATTAAGGAACCATAGCGACAACAAATCTAAGTAGCCATTTACGAAACGATTTAAGCCACCGAACTTCGTCTTGCCAAATTTGCGCGCTTGATGGTGCACCACTTTCTCTCCTATTTTGTCAAAGCCTGCATTCTTAGCCAAATAAGGAATATAACGATGCATTTCGCCATATACCTCTATATTTTTGACAACTTCATTGCGATACGCCTTTAGTCCGCAATTAAAGTCATGCAAGTTGTGTATACCACTGACCTTACGTGCTGTGGCATTGAACAATTTTGTAGGTATGGTCTTTGACAACGGATCGTAACGCTTTTGCTTGTAGCCTGACACAAGATCATAACCGTCCTCTGTTATCATACGATAGAGTTCTGGTATTTCGTCAGGAGAATCCTGCAAGTCTGCGTCCATCGTAATCACGACTCTGCCGTTCGCAGCTCTGAAGCCACAAAACAATGCGGGACTTTTGCCATAATTGCGACGGAACTTTATTCCATGTACATGAGGATCGTCTGCAGCAATTTTTTCTATCACGTCCCACGATGTATCCGTACTGCCATCATTGACAAATATTATTTCAAATGTGAATCCATGCGCATTCATAACGCGTTTAATCCACGCATACAACTCGGGAAGGCTCTCTGCTTCGTTAAAGAGAGGCACTACAACCGATATGTCATATTTATATTCCATTATTTGAATTTTAGATACGTAACAAAGATTTTATCCACGACGCGCTATCAGACCAATTACAGTTGATATTACCGGTCCGAAAATCATCGACAGATACAAAGACATCGAAGCGTAAGTGGCCGCCCCAAGACTCTGCATGGCATCAACTACACCTTGCGCGCCCTTGCCACCAGAGATGGAATCAAATTGCGCTCCAACGCCAGACTGTAGTAGATACTGTTGCATTTCGGGCGTTTCAAGCGAATGGCCATAAGCGGCAAATATACTACCATTGTCAAAATACTGCAAATAGACGAATACTGCCAACGCCACCCAAATCGAAGCATAAAACCCCATAAAAAGTGCATGAAGAAACCCTCTGGCAAAGCCAAATGTGCCATCAGAACCTACTACATCGTTCCTAAATTTTATCGTCAAATATGCGCCTAAAACGGGGCTGCCCAACAGCATAATTCCAAATAATGTGGAAAATGCCGGCAACGCAAACGACCACTTGAATATCAATAAAGACACTATGCCAAATAGTCCTAGCACCATGCCATTACGCATGGCGTAGTTATTTATTTCTCTTACTAATTCGCTATTCTGCTTCATATTGTTCAAGTCGCTATATCGGCCTCCAAACTTCGAGAGATTTGCACTTATGGCTCCATATTACCCCATATAGGGTGTGACTGTTTCTTTTGAGAATATTGATCTTCACCTGCATCCTTCACGCAATTGTGTGGTGTTTGGATATCTACAATAGATGCAGCCCCAGATGCAGCCCCAGCCAAAATAGGACATTCTTGTTGCAAAGCCACAACTATAGTTGCTGGTTTAAGATAGAGTTTTCTTCCCATCAAAATCCGAATATTTCACTTCTTAGTAAAAAATGCCAATGCCAAGGCCATACACCTGTATGGCCTCGGACATTGACACCTTATTCTATAAATGTAATTTAATTAAATACCTCACCTAAAACGCCTTATTATTTGGCAGCATTATTTGCAGCCTCTATCATTTCCTTACTTGGCAAGATATATACTTCGACACGACGATTTTCCTTTTGACCAGCAGCAGTTGAATTATCAGCCACTGGGTGTTCCTCGCCATAACCCTTCACACTCACCAAACGAGATGCGGGATAACCAGCACTTACAATGCGATTCTTTACAGCATCAGCACGACTCTGCGAAAGTGTCACATTTTTAGCCTTGCTTTGCTCTGCTGTGCTGTTTCTCCAACCTTGATTATCCGTAAAACCACAGATTGCCAAGTTGTATGTATTATCTTCAGCTGTCAAATCGCTCACAAATTTAGCAATAGCGCTTGATGCACTTGCACTGAGCGATGATGAGCCTGTTGTGAAAAGCAAACCACTATCAAACGTCGCTTTTACATACTCTGTGCCATCAGCACCCTTTATTATCTCCGCTTTTGCGTTTGCAGCTTCTGCAGCTTTCTTAGCCTTGTCCATTTTATTGCCAATGATCACACCAGCACCGGCACCTACCGCCGTACCAACAGCTGCTCCAATCGCAGCACCTTTGCCATGACCGATAAGTTGGCCAACCAAGGCACCAAGTGCACCACCGCTGGCTCCACCAATCAATCCACCTTTTGCAGTGTTAGACATACCACCACAGCCGCTAAGCAACAAGGCTGCGCTCAAAGCACAAACTGTCAATTTATTACCTTTCATAGGAATTCTTATTATTAAAAGTTTCTACAACTGCACACCTCACTCTAATATGCTATCGGAGGTGTACAACTATTTGCAAAGGTAGTGCATGATGACAGAAAAACAAAATTTCGCGCAAAATATATGCCATATTTCTCACAAAACGAGATAAAAGAGTCGCTTTACAGAAACGAATTAAAGCATTATTTGTAACTTTGCCTCCAAATACTTACTAACAAACAAAGCGAACTATTGCCGCCATTTGACAGATACGGCAACAAGTTCTGCGCGCTTTAACATACGCTATGGCAAAAGAATTAAAAGATTTGACAAAACGCAGCGTCGACTATTCTCGCTGGTACAACGAACTCGTGGTAAAAGCCGACCTGGCTGAACAATCAGATGTTCGTGGTTGCATGATCATCAAACCCTACGGCTACGCCATTTGGGAAAAGATACAACAAGAACTTGATGCACGTTTCAAAGAGACTGGCGTGCAGAATGTTTACTTTCCAATGCTTATCCCCAAAAGTTTCCTTTCAAAGGAAGCTGAACACGTTGAGGGTTTTGCTAAAGAATGTGCAGTAGTAACACACTACCGTCTGAAAGCTGATCCCGAAGGCGATGGCGTGGTAGTAGACCCCGCAGCAAAACTTGAAGAGGAATTAATCATTCGCCCAACATCTGAAACAACTATCTGGAACACCTATCGCAAGTGGATACACTCTTGGCGTGACCTGCCCCTCTGCTGCAACCAGTGGTGCAATGTTATGCGATGGGAAATGCGCACCCGTCTTTTCCTCAGAACATCTGAGTTCCTCTGGCAAGAAGGCCACACCGCTCATGCCACTAAGGAGGAGGCTGAAGCACGTGCTCAGCAAATGCTCCACGTTTATGCCGACTTCGCCGAGGAAATTATGGCAGTACCTGTTGTGCGAGGTGTAAAAAGTGCTACAGAACGCTTTGCTGGTGCGCTCGACACATACACTATTGAAGCAATGATGCAAGACGGCAAAGCCTTGCAAAGCGGCACGAGTCACTTCTTGGGTCAGAACTTCGGCAAAGCTTTCAATGTACAGTTTGTCAACAAAGAGAACAAAATGGAATATGCATGGGCTACATCATGGGGTGTAAGCACACGCTTGATGGGTGCACTTATCATGACACACTCTGACGACAATGGACTCGTGCTCCCCCCCCACCTCGCTCCTATCCAGGTTGTTATAGTTCCTATATATAAGGGAGACGACGAATTGGCTAAGTTCAACGAAAAGTTGGGAGAACTCGCCAAACGTCTGCGTAAAATGGGTATTCGTGTCAAATACGATAATGCCGACAATAAACGTCCGGGCTTCAAATTTGCTGATTATGAACTCAAGGGAGTCCCCGTACGCCTTGTCATGGGCGGACGCGACCTTGAAAATGGCACAATTGAAGTGATGAGACGCGACACGCTCGAAAAGGAGACACGCTCTTTCGATGGCATTGAAGACTATGTTAAGCAATTGCTTGAGGATATTCAGCAAAACATCTTTGACAAAGCCAAAAAACGTCTCGAAGAAAACACCTTTGAGTGTAACAATTACGACGAATTCAAACAACGCATTAAAAATGGAGGTTTCTTCCTCTGTCCTTGGGACGGCACGGCCGAAACCGAAGCCAAGATCAAAGCTGATACCCAAGCAACAATACGTTGCGTACCTTTCGGCATCGACCAAAGCAACCCTGGCACCGACATGGTAAGCGGAAAACCTGCCACTTGCAAAGTTATTGTGGCACGCAGCTACTAATAAACACCATACTCACGGATATGCAGATGTGCAGCTATGCAGATGTGCAGATTGGAATACTTTATGAGGAATACCTCCATCATAGCATAAAGTACAAATTCAATTACGCATTTGATTATTAGCGCCTCTGCATATCCGTTGTTATATATTTGAGATTGTTGCAAATTCTTGCAATATCCGCAAACGCAACAAACGTCACATTAGCACATTATCATGCTTTCAGTAGAACACCTTTCAGTTGAATTCAGCGCACGCCCCCTATTTTCTGACGTATCCTTTGTCATTAACAAGAAAGACCGCATTGCTTTAGTCGGTAAAAATGGTGCAGGAAAATCCACACTACTAAAAATACTTTCAGGACACCAAGAGCCCACCTCTGGAACGGTCTCTGTGCAAAACGATATCACCATTGGTTACCTGCCACAAGTAATGGTGCTGAGTGATGAGCATACCGTCATGCAAGAAGCTGAGAAAGCCTTTGAGCACATCAGCGAGATGCAAGAAAGCATTGAACGGCTCAATAACCAACTGGCTGAGCGTACCGACTACGAGAGTGCTGACTATATGGCCTTAGTAGATCGCTTTACGCATGAAAGCGAGCGTTTCCAAATGATGGGTGGCATGAATTACCACGCCGAACTTGAACGCACACTTCAAGGACTGGGATTTTCTACTTCGGACTTCGACCGTCCCACTAAAGAGTTCTCAGGCGGTTGGCGAATGCGTATTGAATTGGCTAAATTGTTGCTACGACGTCCCGATATCTTACTCCTTGATGAGCCCACCAACCACCTTGATATTGAGAGTATCCGCTGGCTTGAGAAATTCCTTGCCCACTCAGCAAGTGCCGTTGTCCTTGTCAGCCACGACCGTGCCTTTATCAATAATGTAACCAATCGTACACTCGAAATATCATGCGGCAAAATAACCGACTACAAGGTTAAATACGATGAGTTCATGAAACTCAGAGCTGAGCGTCGCGAACAGCAACTCAGAGCATACGAAAATCAACAAAAGGAAATAGCAGACATAAAGGACTTTATTGAGCGTTTCCGCTACAAACCTACCAAGGCAGTACAGGTACAAAGCCGTATCAAGCAACTCGAAAAGATTGTCCCCATAGAAGTAGACGAAGTCGACAACTCATGTCTGCATCTCAAGTTTCCGCCTTGTTCACGCTCTGGCGACTATCCTGTAATATGTGACGAAGTCGAGAAAAGCTACGGAGAACATTGCGTATTTCACAACGTTAATCTCACCATCAAACGAGGAGAGAAAGTCGCTTTCGTCGGCAAAAATGGCGAGGGTAAATCAACCCTTGTCAAATGTATCATGGGCGAAATACCCTATACTGGCACACTCAAACTCGGACTTAATGTTGAGATTGGCTATTACGCACAGAACCAGGCACAGTTACTCGATGGCGAATGCACGGTATTTGACACAATAGACCGTGTAGCCAAAGGAGACATTCGTCTTAAAATTCGCGACATACTTGGCGCATTTATGTTTGGCGGCGAAGCCTCGGATAAGAAGGTCAAAGTGCTCTCTGGCGGCGAGCGTTCACGTCTTGCCATGATTAAACTATTGCTTGAGCCCGTCAACTTTCTTATTCTTGACGAACCGACCAACCACCTTGATATGCGCACAAAGGACGTTCTCAAGGAGGCCATATTATCCTTCGATGGCACCGTAATAGTAGTAAGCCACGACCGAGATTTCCTTGACGGACTTGTCAGCAAAGTCTACGAATTTGGAGGTGGACAAGTACGAGAGCACATTGGCGGCATCTATGACTTTCTACAGAAGAAAGAGATGGAGTCGCTTGACGAACTGCATGCAACAGGGTCACCTTCTGCAAGCACAACAAATTCCGCATATTCCAATAGCACCCAACCACAGATGTCAGAGGGTAAGCTTTCATATGAAGAGCGAAAGGAACAAGCCAAGACCCGCCGCAAACTTGAAAAAGAGGTTGAACGTTGCGAAACCGAAGTCTCTCGTTTAGAGAGTGAAAAAGCTGCACTCGAAGCCAAGCTTGCCACTCCTGAAGGTGCCGCCGACACTGCACTTTTTAGCCAATATGGCCAAATACAACAAGACCTGTCTCAGGCAGAAGATGCATGGGAAAAGGCTATGGAAGCTTTGGGAGAGTAAAAATGCAGAAGTCCAAGTAAGCATAATAACAAAACAAAGCCCCTATGTTATAGACTTGGACGAGGGAGTATTGTTATTTGACTACGAGTAAAAGACATTAACCACATAAATACCTATCCAACACGACGCCACCTTTCTCAACCAAAAACACATTACACAGATAAAAACAATCCTTACCAATGAATATAAAATACATTTTACCAGTATTTGCTTTTGCAGCCACATCAGCATGGGCTCAGCAAGACAAACTTTCATCTGGCATAGACAAGGCCAACATGGACCTGAATGCCAAGCCCGGAACAGACTTCTACCAATACGCAACTGGTGGTTGGACTGCCGCCCACCCGCTCACACCTGAATATTCGCGCTACGCACAATTTGATGCTTTGGCCGAAAACAACCGCAAGCAACTGCGCGGGCTTATTGAAGAAATGGCAGCCAAGCAACACGAGCAAGGCTCTTTAGAGCAGAAAATAGGATCGCTTTACCGTTTGGCTATGGACAGCGTACGCCGCAACAAAGAGGACTACGCCCCAATAAAAGCCCTGCTTGACGAAGTGCAAAGTATCAATTCCCGCAAAGATGTGCAATACGAAATGGCCAAGTTACAGTCACATGGCATATCAAACTTCTTTAGTTTTGGTTGCGACGCTGATCTGAAAGACGCCAAATGGAATTTGATGCAAATCAATCAAGGCGGCATTTCTATGGGTGAACGCGACTACTATCTCGAAAATGACGAACCTACAAAGAAAATTCGCGAAGCCTACCGTACCTATGTCAAAAATCTGTTTGTCATGACGGGCATGACGCCCGATAAGGCAGATAAAGCGATGGAGGCTGTATTAAAAATCGAAACACGCATAGCTTCCGCCTCATATAGTGCCACGAAGCAACGCGATGTAGAGGGGAACTATCACAAAATGTCGTACCAGAAACTCCTCTCAGACTTTTCAGGCATTGATTGGAGCACACTATTCCTGCTTAATGGTGTACCAGCCTTCAACGACATTTCCGTCAACCAACCTGAGCCCATACATGAGGTTGAAAAGATCCTGCAAGAATGCAGTATAGACGAACTGAAAGCCTACCTTTACTACAAAATCGTTGACGATGCAAGCAGTTCACTGAGCGACCGTTTCCGCCAAGAGAGTTTCAACTTCTACAATCGTACGATGGCCGGTGCAGAACAAGACAAACCGCGATGGAAGCGTGCCGTAGGTGCTGTCGAAGGCGCACTTGGCATGGCTGTTGGCCGCTTGTACGTTGAAAAGTATTTCCCTGAATCATCTAAACAGCGCATGGTTGAACTGGTAAAGAACCTGCAAACAGCCCTCGGGCAACGTATTGATCAACAAAAGTGGATGAGCACAGAAACTAAGAAGGAAGCCCACGAAAAACTTAACAGTTTCTACGTAAAGATTGGCTATCCTGATGAGTGGATGGACTATTCCAAACTCAACATTGACGAGTCACTGAGCTACTACGACAATATGGTACGCGCCACACAATTTATGAGCAACTACTATATTGACAAACATGTAAACAAGCCTACCGACCGTACCGAGTGGCTGATGACACCGCAGACCATCAATGCTTATTATAATCCGACGACAAACGAAATTTGTTTCCCCGCAGGCATACTGCAACCACCCTTTTTCAACGCTGAGGCCGACGACGCCTGCAACTATGGCGCAATCGGTGTGGTTATAGGACACGAAATGACACACGGATTTGACGACCAAGGCGCACAATTTGACAAAGATGGCAATCTCAAGAACTGGTGGACACCTAAGGATAAAGCAGAATTTGAGAAGCGTACTAAAGTCATGAGCGACTTCTTTGACAATATAAAAGTTCTGCCCGACCTCAATGCCAATGGCAAACTCACCTTGGGCGAGAACACTGCCGACCACGGCGGTTTGAATATAGCCTATCAGGCACTGCAAAATGCCATGCAGCAGCACCCTCTTGACACAAAAGATGGCTTTACACCTAACCAACGCTTCTTCTTGAGCTATGGCTTGATTTGGGCTAACAATACACGCGAAGCCATGCTGCGTCAACTGGTCAAAACCGATCCTCACGCACCTGCACGTTGGCGCGTAAATGGCGCACTGCCCCACATTGACGCATGGTACAAAGCGTTCAACATCACATCAAAGGACCCCTTGTTCATTCCCAAGAAGAACCGCGTGGACGTGTGGTAAAACAATGTAGTAACACCATATCACAACCATAACACATGAAAGAAGAAGTATCACTTCCCGACAACGCATTCCGCCCACTAAAAGAGGGCGAAGAATACGAACCTCTCATGAAGCCCAACAAGCAATACCGCGAGGTAACTCCATGGTCTATTGTGTGGGGACTGCTCATGGCCGTAATATTCTCTGCTGCCACAGCATACTTAGGCCTTAAAGTTGGACAGGTTTTCGAGGCTGCCATTCCTATCACCATCATCGCCGTGGGCGTAAGCGGTGCCACACACCGCAAGGACCCACTTGGCGAGAACATCATTATCCAAAGTATCGGTGCTTGTTCGGGCATGATTGTGGCCGGTGCCATATTCACCCTGCCTGCACTATACATCTTGCAGCACAAGTATCCCGAACTCACCGTCAACTTCCTACAGGTATTTCTGTCGTCAGTACTCGGTGGTATTTTAGGCATTTTGTTCTTGATACCCTTCCGCAAGTATTTTGTAAAGGATATGCACGGCAAATACCCCTTTCCCGAAGCCACAGCTTCAACCCAAGTCCTTATATCGGGCGAACGCAGCGGTTCACAAGCCAAGCCCTTGCTCGTAGCCGGTATCGTAGGCGGTTTGTTCGACTTTGCGGTAGCAGCCTTTGGTGCATGGAACGAGAATTTCACTTCTCGCTGCTGCGAATTAGGAACGACCATTGCCGATAAGGCCAAATTCGTATTCAGCATCAATACCAGCGCCGCATTGTTGGGCATGGGATATATCGTAGGACTCAAATATGCCGCAATCATCTGTTTTGGCTCCATTGCCGTATGGTGGGTTATTGTGCCAGGCATAGCCCTCATTTTCCCCGACATGACCATTGCCGATGGTGTAGTAGCAGCCAGCGCATCACCCGAACAACTGTTTAGTTACGCCAAAAGCATAGGCATTGGCGGCATTGCCATGGCTGGCATCATTGGTGTTATAAAAAGCTGGGGCGTAATCAAAAGTGCATTTGGCTTAGTTGGACAGATATTCAAAAGTGGAAACGTTGAGAAGCATGTCGAGCGCACACAACGCGACATTTCAATGAAGATCATTGCCATCGGTTCATTGCTCACCATCATTGTCACAGCACTTTTCTTCTACTTTGACGTCATGGGAGGCAATCTCTTGTTCACCATAGTAGGCATTTTGATTGTAGCAATTATCGCATTCCTCTTCACCACAGTCGCAGCAAACGCCATTGCCATTGTTGGGTCAAACCCCGTCAGCGGCATGACACTGATGACACTCATACTATCTTCCATCATCATGGTTGTTGTAGGTTTGAAAGGTACAGGTGGCATGGTCGCAGCGCTCATCATGGGCGGTGTGGTATGCACTGCACTTTCATCTGCAGGTGCTTTCATCACCGACCTCAAAATTGGCTATTGGCTTGGTGCCACCCCCAAAAAACAAGAAACCTTCAAGTTCCTTGGTATTTTGGTATCAGCAGCCACTGTGGGAGGTGTCATCATGATATTGAACAAAGCCTATGGCTTTACACCAGATAATTCTGACGTGATGGCAGCCCCACAAGCACGTGCCATGGCGGCCGTCATCGAGCCACTCATGAGCGGCCAAGGAGCACCATGGCTGCTCTATGGCATCGGTGCAGTCATCTCCATCGTACTCACACTTTGCGGCATATCAGCATTGGCTTTTGCTTTAGGCATGTTCATTCCGCTTCAACTTAACTTGCCACTCATTGTCGGAGGTCTGATCAACTGGTACGTCAACACACGCTCTACCGACGTTTCACTCAACCAACGCCGCAACGAAAAGGGCACACTCCTTGCCTCAGGCTTCATTGCTGGTGGCGCACTAATGGGAGTCGTCAGCGCCGGCATGCAATTTGGCGGACTTAACTTTGCCAACACAGCATACATCAACGCACCCATATCACAAATTGTATCGCTCATTGCCTACATAGCTCTAATCATCTACTTGACAAAAGCTTCGATGAAGGCATAAATAATAACGCGTTGGCGGAATTAGTGAACAAGTTGACAAGTTAACGGGTTAACAGGTAAGTTTGTCTGGCTTTTTAAGTTTCTTGCCATTACGACTTTAACATAACAAGTAGTGTTTAGCATACTTACTCGTTAACCTTTCAACTTGTCAACCCGTTAACCTGAAATTCCGCCAACGGGTAAATAATAAATTTTACACGCAAGTAGCCAACATACCAACACCTGCTGGCAGTATTACATCACAACAGTAATGCTGCCAGCATTGTGTTTATCCACCCAACAAATACTGATATAATGCCACCAGTCATGCAGTTTTCTTAATAACATGACAAAAAGTTCACCACATCACTTTGCATTATGCACGCTTTACACTATCTTTGCATTACTTACATTTAAGATAATCCGGCACATAAGTAGCCGGCACATTACAATTGACAAAACACATCTCACATATTACATGGAAAGAGTAAATCCTTTTAGGGGACTTGGCATTGCACTTGTCACGCCTTTTAATGAAGACGGAAGTATCGATTTTACAAGTTTGGAAAAACTCACAAACGACCAAATCGAAAATGGCATAGACTTTCTATGCGTGTTAGGCACAACTGCCGAAACACCATGTCTTACAGCCAAAGAGAAACGTGCCGTCATGGATTGTGTGCTCAAAGTAAACAACAACAGAGTTCCACTGCTCTTGGGCGCTGGCGGCAACTGCACCGCCAATGTCGTAGAATACTTGAAAAACGAAGATTTGAGCGGATTTGAAGGCGTTCTGATTGTAGCGCCCTTCTACAACAAGCCATCACAAGAGGGGCTCTACCAACACTTCGTTACCGTGGCAAAGAACAGCCCCGTGCCCGTTGTACTCTACAATGTACCTGGACGCACTGGTGTGAACATCGAAGCTGCCACAACTTTGCGCATTGCCAACGAATGCCCCAACGTGGTTGCTATCAAAGAAGCTTCTGGCAAAATCGGACAAATCGAAGACATTGTGGAGAACGCCCCCAAGGGCTTTGAAGTTCTGAGCGGCGACGATGCCATCACCTTCGAACTGCTCACCATCGGAGCCAAAGGAGTCATATCTGTTATTGGCAACGCCTACCCCAAAGAGTTTGGTTGCATGGTACACAGCGCCATTCAAGCAGACTACACCACAGCTTTGAAACTACACCGAAGCTTTAGCGCAGCATACAAATTACTTTCTGCCGACGGCAACCCTGCCGGCATCAAATCATTGTTAGCTGTTCAAAAAAAGGCTGCCAACATTCTACGCTTGCCCATTGTACCCGCACGCAAGCAAACCTACGAAGCTCTCGAAGACTTCGTATGCAAATTTCAAGGATAAGGACATATAGCTAACAACCCGATATTCATACAGGAGGAATGCCATTCAACATGCGCAATCCTCCTTTTTTGTATTGCGCAAAAATGGGTTGAAATAAAGATTTGCGCTCTCTCGAAAGTGCAAATCGCATTTCAGATTTGCAGAACTCTAAAAACAGAATTTTTAGAACCACACATAAGCTTAATAACCGCGTGCAACAAAGAAAACGCACACATCAACGCTCGTCTACCAAAACAAAACGCCCATTCGTTTTGCTCTCTAACTTCATTATGCTAACTTTGAGGCATTAAAAACAATTCATTATGCCGAAACCTACAATATCAAACCGTAGCATAAATGGAGACCTGAGATACCTCAAGCTCCTTGCAAGAGATTTTCCCACGATTTCGCAAGTTACTACAGAAATAATAAATCTGGAGGCCATACTACATTTGCCCAAACCTACCGAGCATTTTCTGGCCGATTTGCACGGAGAATACGAGGCGTTTCAGCACGTACTACGCAATGCCTCGGGCAACATCAAACGCAAAGTAAAGGAAATATTTGGCAACACGCTGCGCGAAAAAGAAATACGTGACCTTTGTACACTCATTTACTATCCCAAGCAAAAGCTCGAATTAGTAAAACAAAATGATACAGACCTTTCTGACTACTACCAAACGACTCTTAACCAATTGATAGCAGTATGCCGGAATGTATCATCAAAGTACACCCGTTCAAAGGTACGTAAAAGTCTGCCCCCTGAGTTTGCCTATATTATTGAGGAATTGCTACACGAAAGCAGCGACGACCGCAACAAACAGGCTTACGTAGGCGTCATCATACAAACTATCATCGGCACCGGACGAGCCGCCGGTTTTGTTAAAGCCATCTGCGAACTCATACAGCGTCTGGCCATTGACCAATTACACATTCTTGGCGACATCTTCGACAGAGGACCTGGAGCCCATCTGGTAATGGACACTTTGAGCAAATACCATCATTGGGACATTCAATGGGGCAACCACGACATTCTGTGGATGGGAGCAGCCGCTGGCAACAAAACGTGCATAGCCAGCGTTCTGCGTTTGTCATTCCGTTATGCCAACACACAGACGCTTGAGGAAGGCTATGGCATCAATATGGTGCCTATGGCCACATTTGCCATGGAAACTTATGCCAACGACCCTTGCAGCATATTCCACCCCAAAATAGAGGACCCCTCACGACGGCCTAACGAAAAAACCTGCAAACTCATAGCCCAAATGCACAAGGCTATCGCCATCATTCAATTCAAGCTCGAAGGGCAACTGTATCAAAAGCACCCCGAATGGAACATGAATGACCGACGATTGCTTGAGACTATTGATACGCAAAAAGGAACCTGCACAATTGAAGGCGTAACCTACCCCATTACCGACTGCAACTTCCCAACCATCAATCCCGAGCACCCCTATGACCTCACGCCCGAGGAGCAAGAATTGATTGACAAGCTGCAACACTCGTTCTTAATTTCAGACCGTCTGCAAGCACATGTACAACAGCTGCTACTGCATGGCGGCATGTATGGCATATACAACTCGAACCTGCTGTTTCATGCCTCGGTACCAATGAATGAGGACGGCACACTCAAAGAGGTAAACGTAGAAGGGCAAAATGTTGCCGGACGCGACCTGATGGAACGCGTGGAACAACTGGTGCGCACAGCATACGACGAAGAAGTCGACAGTCAGGAGCGCAACCTGGCGTGCGACTATTTCTGGTATCTATGGTGCGGCCCAGATTCACCCCTCTTCGACAAAGCTAAAATGACAACCTTCGAGCGCTATTTCATTGCTGATAAGGAAACGCACAAAGAGCCAAAAGGCTGGTATTACACACTGCGCGAAAAACCTGAAATATGCGATCACCTGATGGACGCCTTTGGTGTAACCGGCAAACACCGCCACATCATCAACGGACACGTGCCAGTACGCGCATCAAATGGCGAAAACCCCATTAAAGCAGATGGCAAGCTCATGGTGATTGACGGAGGATTTGCCAAAGCATACCACAACACCACAGGCATTGCCGGATACACATTGGTTTATCACTCACGCGGATTCCAACTCGTACAACACGCTCCTTTCACATCTACCGAAGAGGCCATTCTCAATGGTACAGACATTCGCTCTACCACACAAATTGTTGAAATGATGGGACACCGCGCCATGGTAAACGACACTGACAAGGGCGCCGAATTACGTGAGCAAATTGCTGATCTTGAAAAGCTACTCGTAGCCTATCGCCGTGGATTTATCAAGGAAATGTAAACCCATTGGCTTATGGTTGGCATGATAAGCAGGTGTTCAAAATTAATTTTGAACACTTGCTTAAAAAGACAACAAACACGCACATCTCATATCAGACAGACTATTAAACTGACGAACCGACCTGCGGTTTTGCCAATAAACGTCTGATAAATCATTCAACCAACATAGTATAAATGCACACTATATCCGCTACTATATGAAATCGCTTAAAGAATTATATCGCATAGGCATCGGTCCATCATCATCACATACCATCGGACCACGCTCCGCAGCCGAAACATACTTAAAACGCCACCCCGAAGCCCTGGGATTTCGCGTCACACTATACGGAAGCCTGGCTGCAACGGGCAAAGGCCACCTTACCGATTATGCCATACTGCAAGTACTCGGAGAGAACCGCACCGAACTACTATGGCATGCCGATATTGTACTACCATTCCACCCCAATGGCATGAAGTTTGAAGCCAAAGCACACTCAGGTGACTTTGTCGACCCATGGACTGTGTACAGTGTCGGTGGCGGAGCACTTGTCGAAGAAGGCCAACAACAAACCGACACCCCCGACGTATATGAACTCGACCACCTGTCTGACATACAACAATGGTGTCATGAACGCGGCGTATCATACTGGGGATATGTCACACAATGCGAAGGTTCTGAAATATGGGACTACCTTGAAAGGGTATGGCACACCATGTGCGAAGCAGTAGAGCGCGGTCTTGAACACGAGGGGGTATTGCCCGGTGCACTCAAGTTACACCGCAAAGCACCCGACTACTATATTCGAGCCTTGGGCTACCCCAGCAATTTACAATCACGCGCTTTAGTGTTTGCCTATGCGCTGGCAGTTAGTGAAGAGAATGCCTCAGGCGGCACCATTGTGACCGCCCCCACCTGTGGTGCAAGTGGTGTTGTACCAGCCGTATTGTATCATCTGTACAAGACGCGCAACTTCAGCGAAAAGCGCATACTTCACGCATTAGGCACAGCTGGTATCATTGGCAACATTGCCAAAAGCCGTGGTTCCATTTCGGGAGCCGAAGCTGGCTGCCAAGCCGAAGTGGGCGTAGCATGTGCCATGGCTGCTGCCGCTGCAAACTACCTGTTTGGCGGTTCGCTGGCCACCATTGAATATGCGGCAGAGATGGGACTTGAACACCACCTTGGTATGACGTGCGACCCCGTTTGCGGCCTTGTGCAAATTCCCTGTATAGAACGCAACGCCCATGCAGCAGCACGCGCGCTGGACGCTAATGTCTACGCCAACCTGTCAGACGGCACGCATCGTATACAATACGACAAGACTGTCGAAGTAATGAAACAGACTGGACACGACTTGCCATCGCTCTACCGCGAAACATCTGAAGGCGGCTTAGCAAAGGAATTTCACAAGGAATAGTCACTCTACCCTATTCGCGTATCACAAATTGATACGCATCTAAAATATTGCAGTCCGGTAAAACGTAAACATGCGAACGGACTCAAACACCAAACGCAAGCACTAATGGGGGCGACGCGTCTCGCGTCGGGAAAAGATTCAGCTATTATTTAGTATAGCTTGTATCTTTCCTTTTAATTATCCCGACGCGAGACGCATCGCCCCCATTAGTGCTTGCGTTTTTTTGCAGCGCGTTTCAGGCAACTTAAAATGCAACAAAAACGCTCGCGCTTTTGACGCCGATTTTGAACACCCTACCTGAAAGGGCAAAAGCATTATAACGTGCTTTGGATTTTACCGGACTCCAAGACATCTCAAAAAAAAGGCTGTATGCAATTTGTAATGCATACAGCCTTAATTTATTCTACAAAGTTAAGCGCTAACTTAGTTGGGGAATTCTGGAGTTGTACCGAAATTCTTGTAACCCGAATTGTAAAGGTCGGGAGAGTTTGAAATATCCTCTACCATGCCTTCGGGCATAGCCTTGAGCGTACCATCAGCAACAAGTGCGTCCATATCATTCTTGAATTCTTCGTACATTTCAGGAGTAAATACGCTGAAGTAGTTGCCATAGTCACCAATATAGATAGCAATTGTACGTAAAAAGCCCCAACGTTCAAAATACGGTAAGAGGTTGTAACCAGAAATACGAGATACCTTGCGAATGTAGTTAAGAACGAAAGGCATGGTGTTACCCGCAGAGTTACTGCTCTTTGTAATGTAACCCTTCGTTATCCAACAACTGTTAGGATACTTGGCTGCAAACACCGCATATTTACCATTCTTGTTATTGTTCTGAGCAGAAGCAAGTGCTTCGTACTTGTCAAGACCGTCCTGCTTTTCAACTACCGAACCATTCTCATTATCATTCTGGCGAAGTGCTTCATACCAATCTGGTGCAAAGTCAGGTTTGCCGTGCGTAGTGAAGTAATTGTAAAGCATGACGAAAGGACAAAGAACCTCACCTACTCCAACCTCTACATTATGAAGAGCCTTACCAGGAGTCTTTGAATAATCTGCAACGATAGAGTCCTTCATTGTCTCGCAGAAAGCGCGCAAAGCCTCGTTAGGCTGAGTACTTCTCTTCTCATATGCAAGATGACGCTTTCCGCTGTAACGCGAACCCCTTTGCCCACTTGTAGCTGTTTCAATATCAGTGTAATCAGCATCTACGAAATGTCTGCGAGCAGCTACCCAATTGTTAATCTTTTCTGATGAGTGATAACCCATCTTCATGATATTGTAGTACGAGTTCATGTTGTTAGTAACTTCACCCATACCACCCCAACAGAAGTAAGGGTGCATTTGGTGCTGATGTCCCCACTCGTGAGAAAGGCCCCAAATAGCGTCATCGTCATTGTGAACAAGCGTATTGCAATCGAGCACGCGTGATTCCTGATCATGATGGAACGACACGCCGAAACCACCCTGGAACATATAGTAGGTGTAGTTAGTATAAGCCATCGTACGGTTGTCGGGCAGGCTGTTATACTTGGTAAAGCCGAGCAAATCGTGCTCCCACTGAATGAGCGAGTCAAGCACATTCATATACTGGCGGTAACCAAGCACGCGTTCCTCCTTGGGGTCCTTCGGGTCTTTCTTTGTAGCACGGCAGTAGTCGTGCAAGCCCTTTGATGTCCATACCGAGTGAACCTTCTTGCCAAGCACGTCCATACAAACATTGACGGCCTTGCCCGTGAGTTCATACATTTCCTCATTAGTCTTGTCCGGGCTCAAATAGCCATTGATTTGGCCATCGATAAAGTGTACCTTGATAGCCGGCTGCAATTCAGGGTTGGCATCAGCATAGTAGCATACATAAGCCAAACCGTCATAGTCGTAAGTGTAATCAATGGTGTTAAGACCATTCTTTACATTGTAAGTAAAACTTTGGGGATTGCCACCATCAAAGTTGCTACCATCCTTACCAACATACCAAGCGGTAATAGTTATGGGCACAGTCTGTCCGTCGGGCAAACCTGACACAGCTACAACCTGCTTACCTTTAGTGATGTTGATACCTGTAACACCCTGGCGTTGGTCATACAATTTACCTGGTGCATTCCAGAGAGCAGACTGAACCGTTGGATTCAACTTAGCAGTGTAAGTCTGCACGCGGCAAGTTTCATCGTATGTGTTATTCAGAATCTTTGTAGCCAATCCACGATAATACTCATTGCTAATCTTTGAGTTAATCATGTCCTGGGTCACACCCTCTTTCAAAGTAGAAAGCGACTGATCCGTAAAGAGAGAAAAGATATCGTCTGACGGTATTTCGGTGGCACCCTCATTTTTGCTCTGAGTGATAGTGAGGGTCTCTTTCAGCTCCTTCTCCTCATTAACAAACGTGACACGGCCAACGCGCTTAAAGTTACTTTCGTTATATGCAACATGAATATAAACCGAGCCATCGGCAGCCTTACGCACCGACAACCAGTCAGCATCAGTTGACACTGTGTAGTCCACATTGCTTGTTATGTCATAGCAAAGCGTACGTTCAAGATAGCTGATAGACTGGCTATGAGGAGCTACAATGACGGGATAAGCATCGCTTGACAACTTGACCTGTGCCATAGCTGGCTGATAAGCAGTACCAGCGAAAGCCAATGCAGCACAAGCAAAAATTTGTTGTATGTAGTTCATTTAATTGTCAATTTATTTAGTGAATTGTATTAAAGGATTACTTTAGTACCATTTACGAGGTATACACCTGTTACAAGCTGAATGTCCTGAGTACCTTCAACTGTACCCTGCCACATCAACTGACCAGCCGTGTTGTAAACCTTTACGCTCTGAGGACGCGAAGCAGTGAGAGTGAGCACGCCGCTACCTGCCTTAATATCAAGACCATTGGCAACAGTAGTCACATTGTTTATACCTGTGAGCACTTCATCTTCACTGTTAGCCACAACAAAGTGGGTTGTCTGCTGCTTCAAGTCAGGGTAATCAGAATTTGTAAACTCAACGTACACCTCTCTGAAAGGCTTTTTGAATGCCACAAGGCCCTTATAGATAGCTGCAATCTTAATGTACATATCAGACTTGGCTATGTCGCTCACTTCGCCATTTTCGTCAACCGACTTGTAAGTATAGCTTGCTGAGTTATCTTCTACCAACTCCTGAATATTAAGCACATAGGGGAGCTTGAGTGTGTTGTAATCAGAAGCTTTTTCACAAGTGAGCAAATAATAAACCCACTCGCCCTTGTCGTTACGTACACGCTTCAACTTGCTCGTAATGTCGATATCGCTCTGCTGATTAGCATAAGACAAGTACTTAACTTGTCCGTCCTTCGGCAACGAATTGAACGAAAGTTTGTTATTGTCGCAAGTGTAAGCGTAAAAGTTTGTGCTGGGCAAGTTTACAGTCTTGAGTTGGTTGTTCTCAACGGCCAGATAATCAAGATTGTCTGCATTTTCCACATTCAACTTTGACAATTTGTTGTTCTCGGCAAACACGTCGCGCAATGAAGGCATTGTACCATTGATTGTCATCGAACTTACCGCACTATTGCCACACATGATAACAGAGATGGCATTTGAAGTAGTAGCCACAGACTTTACAGATGTTTCGGCACACTTCAACACATCGAGGTTGGTGTTGGAGTTGAGGTTAACTCCTGTGTAAGCATTACCGCTGATGTTCAAATGCTGCAAAGTACTGCTCTTGTAAGTAAACGTGCCAGTCAAATCATTGCCCGACAAGTTAACTGTTTCGAGCACAGGTGTTGCGGCAAGACTGATTGAAGACAACTTATTGTTTGCACAATTCAAGTCGGTAAGCAGTTTGCAACCACCGAGATCGAGTGTTGTCAACGCATTGTTCTGGCAATAAAGAGAACGCAAATTGGGAGCAGCAGACAGGTCGATTGCTGTCAAGCCCAAATTGTCGCAAATAAGAGTTTGTAACTTAGCAGGGCTCGTAATGGTAATGGTTGAGCCTCCCAAAGTGCCAGTGAGGGTCAAACCAGTCGTCCCTGTATTTTCAACAGCAACGGGTGTACCTGTACCCCAATCAACTGTCACACCATCTGCATTGTTTATCTGCAGTGAAACAGTCTCGCCTGCTGTCTTGCTGGTAGTAAGTTTTACCACATCGTCTGCCATGGCAGGCGAAATGGCCAGCATACCTGCTGCCAGCAAAGAAACAAAGAGTTTGTTTTTTTTCATAGAAAGTATAAATGTTTGTAGATGTCTGTTCCATGCACCGCCGTATTTGCTCCCCGTTTAACGAATAAAGAAGCCACAAACGACAGCGCACAATTCATGTAATGTCAGATTCATCAGCAAAGTTGCAGAAAAGTATTTAAGTACACAAATATTTGCCCTTTCTTTTGAAATATTGCGAGTTAATTATACTGAATTGTGCTCAAAAAACGCACAGTGCTACCCAATATTAGTATAACTTATGCAACAAGCACCTTGCAAAACAAAGCAAACTTTCTCACCTTACAAAAATAAGCTACACGCAATATAGACCCATTCAAAGTTGCTTCCCTCATATTCATGTTTGACGCCATAATTTTTTACATTAACGAATACAAACTATGGAAAGGTAGCACAAACGACAGAAGTTAATCGGCAAGCAGACAATTAGCCGAACAAGTAAGTTGCCGTACCCGAACCATAGTAATGGGGGCACACACCTCCCACACAGCACTTTTTGCGCAAACTGTCTACACTCTGCACTTTTGTCTACACTCCCATTGATTTTCAGCAACTTACGCAGTGCATATAAGCCTGCTTTTTATATGCACTACCGTTTGCACTCTACACTTTTGTCTGCACGCTCTACACTATCTGTACAGCTTCGTCCGCACAGGTGCAGCACACACCCATACCACTACGACATAACGACATAGGGAGGGCGTAAAAATTGTCGGAGGGACAGAAAAACCGCCCTCCCTATGTCCGCCATACGCTCCCCCTATGACGTAAAAATGCACTGCCGCCTGCAACGAGTGCAGACGGCAGTGCATATAAAAATCAGACTTATCTACACGCATTTAGTCATTGATTATCAATCACTTTTACACACAAAGTGCAGAGTGCAGACAAAACAGTAAAAACATCTACTTAGCTGAACAAACCTACCTTTCGCCCACTGGCACGTAGTCGCGGATATCGGCCACGCAACGATATGCGGGGCGAATAATGCGGCGACCAACAAAGCCGAGTTCCTCATTACGGTGTGCACACCAACCCACTATACGAGCCATTGCAAAAAGCGGGGTATAAATTTCGATGGGCAATCCTATCAGGTCGTACACAAAGCCCGAATAGAAATCGACATTAGCACAAAGTTTCTTGGCTGTACCTTTTATGTCGTAAACAGCCTCAACAGCCAATTTCTCAATGCGCTCCATGAACTCAAACTCTTCCATGCGGCCCTTTTCTTCAGCCAGTTTGCGCGCCATCTCTTTGAGCAGGACTGCACGCGGGTCGGAAAGGGTGTACACGGCATGGCCTATGCCATAAATCAAACCGGTACAGTCGTAGGCTTCTTTCTTGACTATTTTGTGCAGATAGCGGCTTATTTCGGCTTCGTCGTCCCAATGTCTGATGTTTTGCTTGAGATGCTCTATCATGTGGTGAACCCGAATATTGGCTCCACCATGTTTAGGGCCTTTGAGCGAACCTATACCTGCGGCTATTGATGAGTAGGTGTCGGTACACGTTGAAGAGGTGACGCGCACTGTAAATGTAGAGTTGTTACCACCACCATGTTCTGCCTGCAATATCAAGAGCAGGTCGAGCGTACGTGCATCAAGCGGTGTATAATGATTGCCCAACAACATGTACAGGAAGTTCTCTGCCAACGAGAAGCCTTCCCTGGGGTGGCGGATATGCAGCGAACGTCCGAGAGCCTTATGTCGCAACATATTATATGCGTAGGCTATTATAGTGGGGAACTTTGAAATAAGCTCGACACTCTGACGCATGAGATTTTCGCGCGAAATGTCATCAGGATTGGCATCGTAGGTGTACAATTCGAGCACACTACGGGCCAATATATTCATTATGTCATTGCCTTCAAGCTCTACAATGTTCAAAGTAGTTTTTGACATCAATGACATGTTATCTACCAAGAGGTGGCGGAACTGCTCAAGCTCTTCACTGTCAGGCAAACGCCCCGACAAGAGCAGATAGGCTATCTCTTCATATCCAAAACGCTGCTCGCGCAACACAGCGTGCACAAGGTCTGACACCTCATAGCCTCTAAAGTAGAGTCTACCCTCGATTGGGCGCAAACCATCTGCTGTACGCTCGTAACCCACCACATTACCAATATTGGTTAACCCGACAAGCACGCCTGTGCCATCTTCATTACGCAAGCCACGCTTCACGTCGAGTTTACGAAAGAGATCTGCATCAATTTTGACGCACCCTTTCATGTTGTCTGCCAATTTATATATGAGGTATTCTTCTTTTTTATTTATTGTCATAGCCAATTGATTATTTGGTTATTACATCACACAGTGCATCTGCAAATTCCTTTGTGCCGAGAGGTTTGCCATTATCCATGAAACGTGCCAAATCGGCAGTAGCATAACCATCACCAAAGAGCGTTTCGAGTGCGGCAGTCACCAATTTTGCAGCCTCGGTCCAACCCAGATGCTCAAGCATCATCACGCCCGAAAGTATCAACGAGCAAGGATTGGCCTGATTGGTGCCCGCAAGGTCGGGAGCTGTGCCATGAGTGGCCTCGAACACAGCCCTACCCTGCTCATAATTGATATTGGCCCCCGGCGAAATGCCTATGCCGCCAACCTGTGCGGCCAACATGTCTGAAACGTAGTCACCATTCAAATTCATGGTGGCTATCACATCGTAAGCTTCGGGTTTGAGCAGCGCGTTTTGCAAGAAAGCATCACAGATGCAGTCGTCCATGCGCACATTGCCGCCAAAGCATTCGTCGTTCACTTCGTAGCCCCAATTTTTGAAACCACCCTCGGTAAACTTCATGATATTGCCCTTATGTACCAATGTGACATGATTGGAGCCTTGGCTCTGTGCATACTGGCAAGCAGCCTTAACAAGACGTTTGGAACCCTCAATAGAAACAGGCTTTACGCCAAACGCTGAAGTCTCGGGGAAACGCACCTTGGTTACGCCCATTTCATCGTGAAGGAATTCGTAAAAATGACGTGCCTCACGCGAACAAGCTTTCCACTCTATGCCAGCATAGATGTCCTCAGTATTTTCGCGAAACACAACCATGTTGACCTTTTCGGGGTGTTTCACCGGCGACTCAATGCCCTTAAACCACCGCACCGGACGCAGACATACATAGAGGTCAAGCCCTTGGCGCATGGCCACATTAAGCGAACGTATGCCGCCACCGACGGGGGTGGTGAGAGGGCCTTTTATGCCTATATGGAAATCGGCAAAGGCCTTCAGTGTGTCGTCGGGCAGATATGTGCCCAACGTATCAAAGGCGTGCTGCCCTGCCTGCACCTCTTTCCAAACAATGCTTCTTTCCGCGCCATAAGCCACTTGTACAGCTTTATCTATAACCTGCTGCATGGCCGGAGTTATTTCGGCACCAATACCATCACCTGTTATATATGGTATGGCCACATGGGCTGGCACTGTGAGCGTACCATCAGATGCAACCTGTATTTTGTTGTCAGTCATTTTGTTCTATTATTAAGTAGGTGTTCAAATTTATTTTATACAATCAGTAGGTGTCATTTTTGAGCACCTACTGATGTGAGACGTAATTCTTATCCTTTTCAAGTTCAGACACAAACAACGTGAGTTGAGCAAGTAGCGTGAACTGTGTCTTACAGAACCGTTCGATTACGATTGTTCGTGCTGAAAAACATCAGGGGTTATTACGAGGCCGCCAGAGCCGAGCCTGCCTTGAACCATGCTATTTGCAAGTTGTTATAGGTGTGATTTGCCCAAATGGTGTCGGTTTCTCCATTGGCATGATGTATGTCTATTTGCACTTGTTTGCCTACTGCCAACGAGCTGCATTTCACTGTGAACGCATCACCCTCTTTAACCTTTTCATAATCGGCAGGGTTGGCAAAAGTCAGTGCCAATACGCCTTGTTTTTTGAGATTTGTTTCGTGTATACGGGCAAAACTCTTTACCAACACGACCTTAACGCCAAGATAGCGTGGCTCCATGGCGGCATGCTCACGGCTTGAACCTTCGCCATAATTATCCTCAGCCACGATTACGCTGCCACCTTTTGCGTCGCGGTAATGTGCTGCAGCCTGCCACACTTCACTGTCCTGCCCCGTTGTCAAATCTTTCACACAGCCGGTCTCGCCGGTAAAAGCATTGACAGCACCAAGCAACATGTTGCGCGAAATATTCTGCAAATGACCACGGTAGCGCAACCAAGGGCCTGCCATTGATATGTGGTCGGTAGTGCATTTGCCCTTTACCTTTATCAGCAATGGCAACTGTTGGAAGTCTTCGCCATTCCAAGCAGCAAATGGCTGCAAACGCTGCAAACGTTCGCTGTCTGGTTTAATCTCCACCTCGACTGATGCATCAGGTTGTATGTTGTATGCGGGTTTGATAGCCTGCACGCACGCTGCATCTGAGGCATAGCCCTTAGCAGGCAAGGCCTCACCTTGCGGCATGCAGCAATTTAGCTCTGGCATGAAAGAGGGGTGTTTGGTCAAATCACCCGTAAAGGCATATCCTACGGCCGTTTCGGGCGAGGCCACAAACGCGTATGTATTGGGATTGCCATCGGCACGCTTAGCGAAATTGCGGTTGAAACTGGTAACGATGCTGTTTGGACGCTCAGGATGTGGATTTTCACGTTTCCATTGGCCAATACAAGGACCGCAGGCATTTGTCATAATGGTGGCACCGGCCTTGACGAACACATCAAGAATGCCATCACGCTCTGCTGTAGTGCGCACGAGTTCTGAACCCGGACACACTATAAGCTGCGACTTCAATGTGTGCCCAGCTGCGAGCATGGACTTGACAACCGATGCCGCACGGGCCATATCCTGATACGAAGAATTGGTGCATGAACCAATCAAGCACACATCTACCTGTTGAGGCAAATTTTCATTCTTTACCTTGGCAGCCATTTCCGACACTTGGCAAGCCGCATCGGGAGTAAACGGCCCATTAACGTAAGGTGTCAATTCGTCAAGATTTATGGTAATGCACTGGTCGTAGTACTGTTCGGGATTTGCCTCCACCTCTGCATCTGCACGCAAGTCCATTGCCACTTCATCAGCCAATTCGGCCACGTCTGCACGTCCTGTACACTTGAGGTAAGCAGCCATTTGCGCATCATAAGCAAACATTGAAGTAGTTGCGCCAACCTCGGCCCCCATATTGCAAATGGTGGCCTTGCCCGTGGCGGGAATTGTGGCCGCTCCAGGACCAAAGTATTCTATAATGGCATTGGTCGCGCCCTTTGTGGTGAGTTTACCAGCCAGATATAAGATAACATCCTTTGGCGATGTCCAACCAGAGAGTTTGCCTGTCAACTTTACACCTATCAGTCGAGGGACTTTCAACTCCCATGGCGTGCCTACCATCACATCTACAGCATCAGCACCACCCACTCCAATGGCAGCCATGCCAAGTCCACCGGCATTGGGTGTGTGTGAGTCGGTTCCAACCATCATACCGCCAGGGAATGCATAGTTTTCGAGTACTACCTGATGTATGATGCCAGCACCAGGCCCCCAAAAGCCCATACCATAGCGCTTGGCCGCCGACTGCAAAAAGTTGTACACCTCACTGTTTACCTTGCGAGCTGTTGGCAAATCGACTTCACTCCCCTTATAGGCTTGTATCAAATGATCGCAATGAACGGTGCTTGGCACTACAGTTTGCGCCCGGCCCGCATTCATGAATTGAAGTATGGCCATCTGTGCCGTGGCATCTTGCATGCACACTCTGTTAGGCTGAAAGGTCGCATAATCTGTGCCGCGACTATAATCATAATTGTCCACGTCGGAACTTGCATGCGAGAAAAGCACTTTTTCGGCATAAGTTAGCGGACGGCCAACTTTTGAACGTATCATATTTACCTTCTGTGCGTATGAAGCATAGAAGTCTTTGATCATGTTGATGTCGTATGTCATAGATTGATTTGTTTAGTCACTTTGTATCATTATTCACAGACACGCTTACATTCAGCGCGTCACATGGGCAAAGATACAACATTTTGTTTGTATAACGGCTATAATTATTACATAAATAATCATCAAAGTGCATTGCACTTTCAAATTAACAAGTTTGAAGCACGCCCAAACAGCCTTGCGAATACGTTAATTGCCCCACACAGTTTTTGATTATAACACGCTTTCTTGTAAATTTGCATACCGAATTAAATACTTCCCAATATCATGTACTATATATCAAAGCGCATTGAAATAGCCTTTGCTCACCAATTACACTTGACATATGAGAGTAAATGCCAGAACCTGCACGGACATAACGGCATTGTCACCATATATTGTTGTGCTGAAACGCTTGACGAGAATGGCATGGTGATTGACTTCAGTCATGTTAAACGGCAAATTAAAGAGAAGATGGACCACCAACTTCTCAACAACCTTTTTGACTTTAACCCTACGGCTGAGAATTTGGCTCACTGGATTTGCAACGAGGTGCCTAAATGCTATAAGGTCACGTTTCAAGAATCAGAGGGAAACGTTGCATGTTACATTAAACCAGGATTTGAATCGGCTCCTTTTTAAGCCATGTTCAAAGTTCCTGTTGTAAAATATGCTTCATAAGACACACATGAGGATTAACGAGATATTTTATTCATTACAAGGCGAGGGCTTCTTTACCGGAACGCCCGCTGTGTTCATACGCTTTTCGGGGTGCAACTTGAAGTGTCCTTTCTGTGACACGAGCCATCAGCATGGACAAGAAATGAGTGAAGACGAGATAGCCGGCGAAGCTGCAAAATACCCAGCCAAGCATGTCGTGATAACAGGCGGCGAACCCTCATTGCAACTCACAGCAAGCCTGATAGACAAATTGCACGAATGTGACAAGTTCGTGGCAATCGAAACAAATGGTACGCACAACATTCCCGAAAACATTGACTGGATTACGTTATCGCCAAAAGACACTTTTGTGAACACGAACACAGCAAAAGTGATAATCAAACATTGTAACGAATTAAAATTAGTGTACAACGGAATGCAACCTGCCCCCTACCCAACTGTACATTCCGATCACTATTTTTTACAACCTTGCGACACAGGAGACGACTTGCGTAACAAGCAACTAATTAAAGACGCTATCGAATTTTGCAAAACAAGCCCCAAATGGCGTTTATCCCTTCAGACGCACAAAATTCTGGATATCAGATAAACGTGTTACGGGCAATGAATATCATATAAGGGTGGTTCTAATAATTCTGAAAACAGATTTTTTTAGAACCACCCATAAAACGTCACATGCCATGAAATTGCCTCCCACAGGAAACGAACTTTATTGTTTAACTGATTTACGATTCTTGCCGGTGGCTTGCTTGCGCAGTTGGTACGTATTGTACAAATTATGCCAAATGCTATAAAAACCGCCTGCAATAGAAGTTACGGGATTGAGGAACGTATACCCCAACCAAATGGCAAAGACCGTATTTTTTTGTCCTAAAGCCTGGCAACTACTTACAGGGGTTTGATAGTGTCGGCCTATCAAACGCCCTAAACCAAATTGTAAAGCACAACAAACTAATGACACCACAGCTATGGCAAAGAGCTCGCCAATCGAATGATTGGTATGTACTATGCTGCGCACCGTAACTGCTATGGCTATGCCTAATGCCACAGCCCACAAATAAAAAGCAAGGTCATGGAACGATGTCAGCAACTTGTGCAAACGCGGCAAAAAGAGTCTTACAAGTTGCGCGGCTATGAGCGGACATATAAGTAGCGGGAACACCTTGGCCATTATCTGCCAAAAATACTGCAAAAAGCCCAAATCTGATGAATGATGGTTGATTAAAGGCACGAAAATTGGCACAACTAAGGCTACCATGAGATTGATTAGTAATGTATACATGGTTATGTTTGCCCCATCACCCTTCAGTTTCAAAGTAACAACCGATGCCGAAGTAGCCGTCGGGCATATCAAACACAATGCTGCTGCTTCGAGCACGACACCACATTTGATGTGCGGGAATAAATAAAGCGACAAACATATTGCAGCGAAACTGGCTATTTGTATGAGCAATAACCACAGATGCGACATTTTGGGACGCAAATCGCACACATTAATTTTACAAAACGATAAGAATAGCATTGAAAATATCAGCAGCGGTTGCACTATTGACACAACCGGCATAACATAAGGTTTTGTAAACTGAAGATAAGGACAATTTGAATAGGCGAAATAAGCCAAAGCTCCTGCCGTGATAGCCACGGGCAAAGTCCAATTTTTCAAAAAACGTACCACTGCATTCATACCTTCGTACATTTTATATATTTACGGGTGCACTCTCAACAACGGGTGCACTCTCAACAAAAAGCCACAGAAACTATTTATGATATGGCTGAGAAGTTGATTTGCGTCTTTTTTAACCGTGCCAACTGTGCCCATACCACCTCATTTTGTGGCAAATTATGATGAGGGTCACCTGCCAGCACTTGCGAGGCAGCCTCACGTGCTACCTCAAGCAACTCTTGATCTTTGACAATGTTGGCTATTTTAAGGTCAAAAGGCATTCCACTCTGCGCCGTTCCTTCGATATCACCAGGACCACGCAATTTCATGTCTTCCTCTGCTATCACAAAGCCATCTGTACTGTCAACCATCACACGCATACGGCGACTTGATGTATCACTAAGGTTGTCCTTGGTCATCAGTATACAGTACGATTGTTCTGCACCACGACCAACACGGCCACGTAATTGGTGCAGCTGAGCCAGACCGAACCGTTCAGCATTTTCAATAACCATGACAGAAGCATTGGGCACATTCACCCCAACCTCGATAACCGTTGTCGACACCAATATGTGGATATCGCCCTTTTTGAACGCCCTCATCACATTCTCCTTGTCAACAGGTTTCATCTTGCCATGAACTATGCCAACCTTGTAGTCTCTGAACACATCTACCAGTTGGTTATAACCTGTTTCGGCATCGCGTAAATCGAGCTTTTCGTTTTCTTTTATTAAGGGGTACACCACATAGACTTGTCGTCCTAACTGCAACTGATAACGAATGCCCTGATACAATTTACCACGGTCGGTTTGCCTGTAATGCACCGTTTGCACGGGTTTACGACCGGGAGGCAATTCGTCTATCACACTCACGTCCAAATCTCCATATACGGTCATGGCCAATGTGCGCGGTATGGGAGTGGCGGTCATCACCAATATATGGGGCGGCCGTACATTTTTTCCCCACAATTTGGCACGTTGTTTCACACCAAAGCGGTGTTGCTCATCAATTACAACAAAGCCCAAATTAAGAAACGACACCGATGGTTCAATTAGTGCATGCGTACCTACAAGTATTTTGACACTACCATCAGCTACGCCATCGAGCACTGCCTTACGGCGCTTGCCCTTTACATTACCTGTCAACAAATCAACTTTGATTGGCAATTCACCAATTTGTTCTACTATTGACTGATAATGCTGTTCTGCAAGGATTTCTGTAGGCGCCATTATGCAAGCCTGAAAGCCATTGTCGAGCGCTAAAAGGCAGCACAACAATGCCACCATGGTTTTACCACTGCCGACATCGCCTTGCAACAATCTGTTCATTTGGCTACCTGTAGCCACGTCCTTACGTACTTCCTTTACCACACGCTTTTGCGCATTCGTAAGTTCGAAAGGCAAGCGCTCATTATAAAAGCGCATAAAGCAGTCGCCAACCTTGCTAAAGACAAACCCGTCATAATGCAACTTGCGATTTTGCGTATACTGCAAAATGTCGAGTTGCAGGTAAAAGAGTTCCTCAAACTTCAGGCGTCGGCTCGCCTCAGGCAATTCATTTGCACTCCGCGGACGATGCACCTTGTGTATGGCCTCGTCCACCCCCATCAAATGATATTCGGATATCATGTATTGAGGGAGCGTCTCAGCAAGAGGCTTGCCATGAAGCATGTCAAAAGCGCGGTCTACGAGTTCACTCATTGTGCGTGAACTAAAGCCTTGACGCTTCATACGCTCTGATGTGTGATAGTGAGGCTGCATGGTCAGAGGCTGCGACTCTGTTGTCTGTGCGTCCTCCAATTCGGGGTGAGCGATACTAATTCTGCCATTAAAGCTCGTGGGCTTGCCTAATAACACATAGGTATGGTTGAAGGCAAGTTTCTTTTCAAGCGTTTTGATGCAATTGAACCACACAAGCTCCACATAACCCGTACCGTCCGAAAACAGAGCAACGAGCCTCTCACGCCGCCCTGTTCCTTCGATATTTTTTGACACAATTTGGCCACGCAGCAGTACATAAGGCATGCCATCTGTCAAATTCTTTATTTGATGAATGACACTACGGTCTATATACTTGTAAGGAAAGTTGTACAACAAGTCACGAAGGGTGAAGATATTCAAATCCTCACCCAACGTCTTTGCCCTTAAGGGTCCGACACCCTTCAAGTATTTAATATCTGTCTGCAGCGGATCAAACATGCGTGTTTATCATCAATCAGAACCGAAGCACCTGCTCTTGCGACTTGTCATATCCCTCAAACAGCATATCGCTTTCAATCTGCTCTACTATCGTTGGATTTGACACAAGACGACGTGCTATGGCACAAGCAAACAAACGCGTGGCTGCAGGGCCGGCTGCAGTGATTACATTGTCGTGCTCTATCACATAAGCCTCTCTATGACAAATTGCGCCTTCGATATGCTCCTCCATGCCTGGATATATGGTAGCATGCTTTCCTTTCAACACGCCCGCTGTGCCCAGTACCATCGGTGCTGCACAAATGGCCGCAATAATAGTACCCTCATGACACTGCTGACTAATAGCCAAGCGCAATACCGCATTTTTATTCATCGTTTCAGCGCCCTTCAAGCCACCTGGCAATATTAGCGCATCACAATGTATCAAGTGATTTTTTCGGAACAAGCTATCAGCCTTAACTATCACGCCACGTGCGCTCACAACCACACGTTTGCCAGTTATACTCAAGGTCTGCACCTGCAAACCGCAGCGACGCAAAATGTCAATAGTGCCTATGGCCTCCATTTCCTCAAAGCCATCAGCAAGAATAAGGTAAATCATTTTGTAATTTTATGTTCAACACCGTTGGAACGCGGCCTTAGCGGCATTCACAACTTCGGATATTTAATATTAATAGCAAGCTTTTATGACTTGCCGAAAGCAACCGCTTAGCTTATATTTTTATCAACCATTCGACTTGCAGGTCATTTCAAGCAAGCCAAATATTCACTTATCGTTTCACGCAAGCCCAAATACAAGGCATCACAAATCAAGGCATGCCCTATACTCACCTCATCAGCCCATGGTATCTGCTGGTGAAAATAGGCAAGGTTTTGCAAACTCAAGTCGTGTCCGGCATTCAAGCCCAGCCCTATTTCACGGCAATGAATAGCTGTCTGTACAAAGGGGGCTATTGCTTCCTCCCTATTGGCTGCATAATTGGCCGCATAAGGTTCTGTATACAACTCCACACGGTCAGCACCGACTTTTTTTGCATAATCTGCCAGCACAGGTTGTGCATCTATGAAGATGCTCACCCTGATGCCCGCAGCCTTAAACCGCCCTACCACATCGCGCAAAAAAGCCTCATGCTTTATCGTATTCCAACCATGATTTGAGGTAAGCTGGTCTGGCGCGTCCGGCACAAGTGTCACCTGGTCGGGTTTTGCCTTTAACACCAAAGAGCAAAAATCATCACTCGGATTACCCTCTATATTAAACTCAGTGGACAATCTTGGGCGTAAGTCAAACACGTCTTGATGACGTATATGCCGCTCATCAGGACGGGGATGCACGGTTATGCCTTGAGCACCAAATTTTTCACAGTCCAGCGCCACACGCACAACATCAGGATTATTTCCGCCACGCGCATTGCGGAGCGTGGCCACTTTATTGATATTTACACTTAACTTTGTCATGGTTACTATTCGTTATATCCAACGAAAAACGTAAATTTGCGCTTGTTAGTTTTTGCTTTGAATTACAAAAGTACTGTTTTTTTGCCTTTCAAGCAGCATCGCAATACTAACATTTAATAGAATCAGACGAACAATTAAGATATTTTATCCATATATGAAGTACTCTCATCTTAAAATAGCTATTTTCGGCAACATATTCCAAACCAAAAAGAACCAATATGTGACAGCTATCTTAAAGAAATTGCAGAGTCTTGATGTACACATTTCTGTTGAAGAACAATTTGCCCTATTTCTACGCGACAAACTTGGAATAGACCTTGCACAGACCGAAATTTTCAGCAACTGTGAGCTATGCGATGCAGACGCTGCCATATCTATTGGCGGAGATGGCACATTTCTCGGCACGGCCTCTATGATTGGCACACGCGGCATACCCATTTTAGGTGTAAACACCGGACGGCTCGGTTTCCTTGCCGATGTCTCGCCAGATGCTATTGACGAATCGCTCGAAGCATTGTGCCAAGGTGATTACGTGGTGGAAAATCGCAAAGCTCTGGCCGTACTTAAAAACGGAGAACTCTCAAACTTTTACCCCTACGCCCTAAACGAGGTAGCCGTGCTTAAACACGACAATTCATCGTTAATCGAAATCAGCACATACGTCAACGACCATTTTCTGACCAACTATTTGGCTGACGGCCTGATTGTTGCTACCCCCACAGGGTCAACAGGCTATTCACTGAGTGTGGGCGGTCCTGTATTGGTACCACAGTCGGGCACATTCTGCATAGCCCCAATTGCCCCACACAGTCTGTCGGTACGCCCCGTTGTGGTGCGCGACGATGTTGAAATCAGACTTGAAGTGCGCAGCCGCACCAAGAATTTTCTCTTGGCATGCGACGGTCAAAGCGAGAGTCTGCCACACAGCACCGTCATTAGTATACACCGTGCGCCACATACCATTAACGTTGTCAAAATCAAGCACAAGCACTTTTTCGAAACGCTACGAGACAAACTCATGTGGGGAGCGGACCAACGCAATTAAATAGACAGGCGAAACGCAAAGCAACCCCACAAGCACACACATATAGCCAGCATGACACGCCCCATACCACACATCATACGCTACTTGCTCACACAGCTTAAAGGATATAAATTGCAAGCGACACTCAACACTATAGTTGGCGTGCTGCTCGTTTTCCTTGACCTTGCATTCGTGTGGGCCACGAAATTGGCAGTTGACGCAGCTACACATCAAACACAAGCATGCACACTTAACCAGGCATTAGTGCTTATTGGTACTATCATGCTACTACGCATACTGACAAGCCTTTCGTCACGTTGGATCAGCGCTATACTGGGAGTAAAAGCCCAGAACCGCATGCGCCAACACATATTTACAAAATTGTTGCAAGGGCAATGGGCCACGCTCAAAACATTTCACACGGGCAACCTTACAAACAGATTGGAGCGCGACGTCAACGACGTGGTAAGTTTTGCCACCGAAAGCATACCTTCGTTCATCACCACATTCACTCAATTTGTCGGCGCATTTTTCTTTCTATTCTTTATGGATAGCACACTCGCTATCATTATCGTATGCGTAGTGCCATTCTTCATCATCAGTAGCAAACTCTATTTCAAAAGAATGCGCAACCTTACTCACGAGGCTCGTAACGAGGAAAGCTGCATTCAATCCATACTCCAAGAAACACTACAGCATGTATTGATTGTCAAGACATTACAACGCGTCAACTTTTTCATAACAAAACTTTCGTCGCAACAATCACGTCTGCACGCAATAATACTCAAACGTACCAAACTTTCAACCATTTCATCAAGTCTGCTTAACTTGGGTTTTGCCACCGGTTACTTTGTCACATTCGCATGGGGCGCAACAAACTTGTCAAAAGGGCTAATAACCTATGGTGCCATGCTTGCCTTCATACAATTAGTTGGACAGATACAAGGCCCCGTACGCAATCTTTCAAAATTCATTCCTGTATTCATCGCCTCGTTCACCGCAGCAGAAAGATTGATGGAATTAGAAGAACTGCCCCAAGAAGAGCAGTGTCCGCCACTCAAGCTGACGCCACCACTGCAACTTAACCTGACTGATGTAAAATTTCAATACACGCACAAATCGCGACTGATATTCAATCATTTTAATTACAAATTTCCCGCGGGCAGCGTCACTGCCATCGTGGGAGAAACTGGAGCAGGCAAGACAACACTAATCCGCTTGTTACTCTCACTCGTTACACCCATCGAGGGCAACATTGTCATCACCGACTCACAAGGGAACAACTACCCTATGATGCCCCACATGCGTACAAATTTTGCGTACGTGCCGCAAGGCAACACACTCTTTTCCGGAACCATTCGCAGTAACTTGCTACAAGGCAACCCCTCAGCCACCGACGAGGAACTGAAGCAAGCACTGCACATTGCTGCAGCCGACTTCGTGTTCAAAAAGGCTGACGGACTCGACACCATCTGTGGTGAAACTGGCGACGGCCTCTCCGAAGGTCAGGCCCAACGCATTGCAATTGCCCGAGCATTGCTGTCCGATGGCAATATATTCATCTTTGACGAAGCCACTTCATCACTCGACCCCACCACCGAGGAGATTGTGCTGCAACGCATCATCACGCACTACCCACACCGCACATTGATTTTCATCACACACCGGCCACAAGTGCTCAAGTATGCCACTCAAAAATTAGAGTTGTAATAACACCACCCACCACTTTGAAGTCCTTAAAAATTCGCAACATATTACGCACGCTCGTATGCACCATTCTTGGCGCATACATTTTGTTGTTGGGCATACTTAACTATGCTCCAACCAACAAAATGTTGTCCAACTATGTTGCACAAGAGCTAAGTCATAAGATAGGCAGCAAGGTTAGCATTGATAATATACAAATAGGGCTATTCAACCGTTTAATAATCAACAATATTTGCATAAGCGACAGACAGCACGAAATATTATTGAAAGCCCACCTCGCTACCACAAAAATAGAATTGCGTTCCCTCTTCAAGCAACAACTGTCACTGCGCACTGTATCGTTGCTTGATGCCGATGTCAACCTTTACCAACAAAAAGCTGACAGCGCAGCAAACTACCAATTTCTGATAGATGCCTTTGCGAGCAAAGACCACAAACCGAAATCGGGCATCAACCTGCGTATCAACTCCATTATTCTACGCCGTGTCAACATTCGTTACGACAAGCGTTTCTTACCACATACTCCCCACAAGTTCAACCCCTCGCATATAGGTCTGGCTGACATCAACGCCAATATCAGCCTCAAGAATATTACTACCAAGCAACTTGACCTGCGTGTACGTGCGCTATCGTTTAAGGAGCAATCAGGGTTATGTCTGAACGATATGCACTTCAAATTCTCAGCAACCCCTACTGCCGCCGACATCGAAGATTTCAGCCTCGATATGCCCCATACACACATACGCCAGGGTTCACTCCTTGCAACCTACAACATTCAACGTGGCATAGACCAACTCCCCCACACATTGCGCATAGGCGCGACACTCAACAAAATACAAGTTTCGACCGCTGACATTCGACCGCTGTTGGGCAACACGCCAAAAGGGAAAGACCTTACTCTGCGCATTTCTACAACATTACTGCTAACTCCAGGCAAGTTGCAGCTCAACCAACTTACCATCACAGACAAGCAACATGACAGCCGTTTGAAAGCTGATGTCACGTTGAAATACGCCCCCAAACGTGTACAAGAACTTTACCTCACGCTCAGCCAATGCCACGTAAGCAAAGCACTTACATCCAATCTGCTGTCGTGGGTTAAGCTTGACAACAAAAGTCAAAACATCGTAAAGGCGGTCGGAGACATTGACATTAAAGGAAATGCAGCATACCAGGCAGGTGGAACAACTCAAACAACCCTTGACGTGCAAACTGCCATTGGGCATCTTACAGCCAGCGCAAGCATCAAAGGGCAACATGCCAGTTCCCACATCAACGTCAAATCATTCGCTCTCGACAAGTTGCTCGCCAACAAGTCGCTGCCGACGCAAATAGATGCAATGGCCGACATACGAGCCACCATTGTTGCAAACAAGCGTCTTGAGAGCGTTAGCATAAAGCTACAAGCACCGGCGTTTACATGGAACAATTATAAATTCCGCAACATAGAAATCGAAGCAGACCACACACCACGAACCACCCAATTCGACATAAACAGTAACGACCCCAACGCAAAATTCAATGCCATAGCCAAGCTTTCGTTGGTTGGCAAGCAAATTGTTGGTGGCAACGCTGATATAAACATACAAAACCTTCACCTTGCCAATCTTGGCCTCAAAAGTACCCCTTTGCACCAAGCCCAAGTCAGCGCACACATCAAAGCCGACCTGGATAAATGGCAAAAAGGGGCACTGCCACATGGCACGCTGCAGATTAACAACCTCGACATACAAAATGGGCCACGAGGCAACTACAGCCTCAACCAATTTAATGCGTCCATCACTTCCAACAACACCAATCGGCAAACTCTGAAAATACAAAGCGATTTTGCCGACGCTTACATTGAAGGCAACATGTCATTAGAGCGCATCAAACAAAGTGTGACCAATGTGCTCAACCGCAGTTTGCCCGGCCTTGTCGACAAAGCACAACCATACCCGCCCCTCACCCCACACGATCAATGGCTAATCAACGCCAAGCTTAAAGATGCCGAAGCGCTCTACAAATTGGCAAATATAAAATTTACTACAGACGGCCCACTACACATTCATGGCACCTTTGCCCCCATGGGCCGTACATCTATTGTAGCCTTCACCAACCAGTTAAACGTATCCTCGCAAGCGTTCATACGTCCAAGCATCTATCTGTCGGGCCAAGGCCAAGACTATCATTGCCTAATTCAGACACAAAAAGCCATTGCCAACAGCAACTACCATATTGCAGCCAATCTCACGACCCGTCATGGCGCGCTACACACGCAGCTAAGTTGGAGCAACCAAGAGGACAAGGACCAATACTACGGATCAGTTGAAAGCACTACCGAATTTGTGCCTTCACGTAATGGCGTGAACCTGAACATGGATATCAGTCCCACGCAATTCGCCCTGTCCGACACAATTTGGCATATTGCTTCCGGACATCTGTCATACATCAACAAGCGCCTTGCCATGTCAGGCATACAACTCAGCCACGCCAGCCAATCACTCACGATTGATGGCACGATAGCCCCCGGCCAGAACGACTCAATTGTAGCAAGCCTCAACGGCATTGACATTGACTACATACTCAATCTCATAAATTTTGACGCCGTATCGTTTGGCGGCAGAGCTACCGGGCAAGCAATCTTCACACAAAAGGAACACCAACCCCAATTCCATGCCAATCTGACCATTCCCCATTTCACGTTCAATAACGGGCTTATGGGGCATGCCAACATACATGCCAATTGGAACAAGGGTGAAAACCGCATCAACATCGATGCAGACATGAAACTGCCCCACACCCCCAACTACGGCACACAAGTGCATGGCTACGTGTCGCTGGCCGAAAAAGGGCTAAGCTTGAACATAACCCCCTATCACACCGATTTGGCATTTCTCAACCGCTATATCGATGGTATCTTTGGCGATTTCAAAGGCGACGCCACAGGCCATATACACCTTTATGGCCCATTCAAAAAGCTCGATTTCGAAGGCGAAGTTTCCGCCAACTGTCAAGCCAAGGTATTGGCCACAGGTGTCAATTATAAGGTGCAAGACGGCAATGTGCGTTTCGAGCCTGGTGCTTTCGTCTTCAACGATTTCAACCTCTACGACAAGCATTCTGGAAAAGGCAAAGCCAATGGTGTACTCAGACACACCCACCTCAAAAAGCTCAACTACACATTCGACATCACCGCCAATCACATGTTGTGCTACGATCAGCCCCAACAGGCAGAACTACCATTCTTCTGCACAACATCTGCCACAGGCAACATTCACCTGGCGGGGTGGCCATCACACTTCACGGCCGACATCGCACTACGTCCTGATGCGCCAAGCCAATTTACATACAACCTCGACAATCAGACAGCATTATCAAAGGACGACCGCATGATACGCTTCCACGCCATGCAACAACAAGCACCCGCCGGCCTCATCATGCCAAATGCTGACACCCTTCGCATACACCAAGCCCCCCAAACCACCGCCGGAAACGAGCCTACCGACATGCAATTAAACTTCATGATCGACCTCACGCCAGCCACACAAATAAAAATAATTACCGACGGCAAATCTGGCGATGCCATTACAGCCTGGGGCCAAGGCCCGCTTCGTGCACGATGGCACAACAAAGGTGGCTTCGACATATACGGCAGCTACACCCTCGTGCGTGGCGATTACAACATCAGTCTGCAAGACATTATAAAGAAGAGCCTAAAGCTGCAGGACGGCAGCAGCATCACATTTGCTGGCGACCCACTTAACGCCCGGCTCAACCTCAAAGCACTATATACCGTGAATGGCGTCTCTCTCAACGACCTCAATTATGGTGCGGGGTTCTCTAACAAGATGGTAAAAGCCGACTGCATACTCAACATTGGAGGCGTGGCGCGTGCGCCTAAGGTAGACTTTGATTTGGACCTGCACAACATCTCTGACGACGAGAAACAAATGGTACACCAGCTCATATCAACAGACGAGGACATGAGCAAACAAGTGATGTGCTTGCTTGGTATGGGACGTTTCATGACTACCACAAACACCACAACAGGAGCCAACATCAACAATCAAGCGCAGCAGCAGTCAAGCGCAGCCATGCGTTCGTTCCTGTCCACCACCCTCACAGGGCAACTTAACTCTGCCATATCCTCCATGTTAGGTAATAACTCCAAATGGAGCTTTGGCACAAACTTTATGCCTGGCACTGAGGGGTGGAACAACAGCGAAGTTGACGGCCTGGTACAAGGACGCCTATTCAACGACCGTCTGCTATTCAACGGAAACTTCGGCTACCGCGAGAGCTCCACCTATAGCACAAACTTTGTAGGCGACTTTGACATACGCTACCTGCTAACTCCACGCGGCAGCGTCAGCCTGCGTGCATACAGCGAAACAAACGACCGATATTTTACAAAATCATCGCTTACAACCCAAGGCATTGGCATCACCTTGCAACGCGAGTTTAACAAGCTGAAGGAACTCTTCAAACGAGACTCTAAGAAAAGGCAGAAATAACCCATACTCTATACGCACAAAATGAGGCGGTGGCAACAGCATTAAAAAACGCTGTTGCCACCGCCTCACCCGCAATTACAAAATCAAGCCCCTATCCAATTCAAGAACATCGTAATAAAGCCAGTGTTGATTAAATCCACAAACATGGCCCCAATAATCGGTACAATCAAGAAAGGCTTTACCGTATAATGATACTTGTAACACACAGCACTCATATTGGCCATGGCATTAGGAGTAGCTCCAAGCCCGAAACCACAAATGCCTGCTACCAGCACCGCCGCATCATAGTCGCGGCCCAATATGTTGAACGCCACAAAATACGCAATTAAAGCCATCGCCACAACCTGCGCCACAAGCATCACTACCAGCGGCAAAGCAAGTGATTCGAGTTCCCACAGCTTTAACGACACCATGGCCATACCCAAAAATACAGACAAACATATATTGCCAACACTAACGATTTTATCAAGTTCCATTTTGGGCGTCAATTTACAGGATTCTGCCACATTGCGTACTATAGCTGCCACAATCAATGCCCCAAAGTAGGTCGGGAAAGTCACCCCCGTCTGTTGTAACAGCCAACTCATCAGCGAACCCGCAGCCACTACTATAAGCAACGCATACGTGGCCTTGGCGTACTGTTGAAATTCTTGTTCGTTGCTGCTTATATGCTTTGCACGCCCAGCGGGTGATGCCTCGTCGCTTTCAAGTCCCGCCATAGCAGGATCCACCTCGTAGTCTTTCGGTTCAAGATGCTCTGCCGTCAATTTTGTGCGTATCAAGCGTTCTGCCAACGGGCCACCCGTTACCGAACCCATTATCAAGCCGAATGTGGCTGCCGCCATAGCGATGGTGCCCGCACCAGACAGCCCCATGCCTTCAAGCACAGCACTAAAGCCACCAGCCGTGCCATGACCGCCGGCCATGGAAATTGACCCCGCAGCCATTCCCACCAAGGGGTTGACGCCCATAATCCACGCTATGCCCAACGGCAATACGTTCTGCACCACTATTATAAAGGCTAAAACACCCAACATCAGCAACAACGTACTGCCACCACGACGCAGAACCTTCAAGTTTGACTGAAAACCTACCGAAGTAAAGAATACAAGCATAAACACATCCTTCAGCGTGCCATCAAAAACCAGCTCTACGTTCCACAATTTGTAAAGCATAAGCGACACTACCGAAAACACAATGCCTCCCGACACAGGAGATGGTATGCAAAACCGTTGCAACCATTTCACCCTACGCGTCAAACACATGCCCAACACCAATGCCAACGCGCCCAAACCAGCCGTTTGCAGCATATCAAGCTCCAACACACTTTTCATCTATTTACTTTTTGTCTTAGTTAGGATTTAATTTTGATGATAATTTTCAACAAACGCTACAACAGCCTTATCAAGTTCATTTGTTCATTGGCACAAACAATGGCCAACCCCCGACGAATTGTAAAGCTATTCGAGCTTTCATTTTACAGGTGTGCAAAATTAAGCATTTCATCTATATTTGCTTACAAAAAGCTCACCTAAAGTTGCCACATCAGAACTATAAGTTTTACCTTTGCACATATCACCATACCAAGCACCACACCCAACACAATATTATTTATGGAAGATTGGAAACAAAAATTAGCAGCACTCACAGGCAATCACAGCACACAAATTGATGCCACACCGACACAGGCATCTCCCACACCCCCAAAACGCAAGCAACGTTCAGGAGTTGTATATTCTACCAATCCGCAATACAGCTACGACGAGGCACACGACTCAGAGCCCTCAACACTGCCCCCGCAACAACAAAAGTTGCGTATCAGCATGGAGCGTGCTGGCCGCGGCGGAAAAACTGTAACCATTGTGCGGGGCTTTGTTGGTAATGAAGCCGATATGCTTGCACTCTGCAAACTATTGAAACAGCAATGTGGCATAGGAGGCAGTGCAAAACAAGGCGACATCATATTACAAGGGGACCACCGCACGCAAGTATGCGAAAAATTGAAAAGTCTTGGTTACTCGCAAACAAAATAAGGCACGCCCCACCCCACAACAAGTCTAATTTGTCATGACAGGCATCGGCTAAAAACTTTTTTAGTTTTGTCTGCACTCTGCACTTTTGCTTCTAATAAACTGATAATCAACAGAGAAAAGCGTGCAGACGCCTCTACATTTTACATACACTGCCGTCAGCACTCGTTGCAGACGGCAGTGCTTTTTACGCCATAGGGAGAGCGTTTGTCGGGCATAGGGAGGACCGATTTTCTGTTGCTCCAACTATTTTTTCGCTCTCCCTATGGCATCGGACACTGCCAGCACACCGCTTGCTTCACCTGCACATGTATGACAGTGTAGATAGTGCAAACAAAAGTGCAATGTGCAGATGGCAGTGTATACACAAGCCTGACTTATATACACTACATAACTATCTGAAGATCAACAGAATACAAACAAAAGTGCAGAGTGCATTGAAATCACGTATTCCCATGTCAACGTTCTCACTTTCTGCATATAGGAATCCTCTCCAAGGAGTATGGTCAAGAAAATTCAATATGACTTGCAGTGGCGATGGTGCTTCTCATTGATAAAAAACGTCCCTGTCTTTGTCATACACTAATTCGCCATATTTTATCCAACACTTTGTCATACGGATTCTTTGTTTCTCCTATTTGCAATCCATAATATCTGGTTCCTTTTGCATGTTTCGTTTCCATACGTTTGTGCATCTTGTCTATGGGAAGTGGGAAAAAGAAGTCACTTATAATCAAAACGTCTGCCAGGCAGAAATCTTTTGCCTGCAGTGCATCTATCGCTTGCGATGCCTGCGACCAGGTCAAAATGTCACTCTTCGACCGTTCACTCTCGTCCTGCACGCCCCTTATCCACACGCCCCAGTTCTTCCGCATCGGCCGTAACGCGCTTGGCACTGCCGTTGTCGTTTATCTTTTTTACAAAACAGACCTCTCTCGCCATCTTATCCTACTTTTTATTGATTACCTTTGTAGCAAGTACATTTTTGATTACCTTTGTAGCAAATACATTTCCGAACAACATATGACCACAAACCTCAAACCCATTCACAATCTCATCGTGCAGCACCCATTTGCCACAGTGCTGACTGTTGCATTTTGCCTTATAGTTTGCCTGCCTTTATTACTCTACATTATTACAAAAATCACAGCACTTATCAAATTCTTCAAAGGAAAATAACAGCAGCACGGGGCTGAAGTCATTTCAAACCCGCCGCAGCCTTTGCCTCCCTGTATCTACGCAGAGTTTTTACTTTCGATTCCACTTTTACGTCCTTAAGTCTGTCTCCTACCTTTGTCACCGGGCCACAGTTCTCCAGCTGAACACCGTACTTGGCATCATCACCTACCTGACCATCAAGCTCCAGCAAGGTAATGATATATTTCCCTTTGTACCCACCAGTCGTCTTACCATTACGGCCCTTACCATCACGTATGCTATAATTCGCTTCAACTGACTCGCCGTTAAGCTGCATGACACGTTCTGGGAGGAATACTATCCACTAAACGGGTGGAACTGCCGTTGCACAGTAGTCCAGGTGCGCAAGTCCAAATATCCAGCCACACCGCACGACGAGGCAATAGCACTGGGCGAAGAAGCCCGTCAACGTGACACAAAGGGTATCTTCCATTTCAATCCAGGAAAGGAATACAAAACCGTACCCGACTACAACCCTTACACCTTACACCTTTCGTCGGTGCCGTGACTGCGATGTCGCTAAGGGAAAGTTGAAACTGACCTTCGTGCCGGACAATGAGTTATGTGCCACTTGTCGTTTTCTTCATGAATGCGTTGGCAATCGTGAAAAGACACAAGCTGCAATCTTACGTAAACATTATATAGATAAAGAAATAGCTCCACTGCTTGATAAAAAAGTCCAGAAGCAATTACCGAATGGAAACAATATAAAAGTCGGATTTGACAAGAAAGGAAATAAGCATTTGTATTCTGATACAATGGCCAGAACTCGCCGTGTAAGTGCCGATGAATTAAAAGACATAGACATCATGCTTGATAATGCCACATATTTGAATGAAGCAGCACACGACCCAACACACAACAATCCATTTGATTACTTCTACTATTTCAAGGCGACGACTGCAGATGGACAAAGCGTAAGGTTGAATATCGGGCGAGAAACGCACAGAAGAAACGATGGGCGTATTATTGTGAAATACATTTGCTATTCCATCAACAATACAAACGAATAAAAGCATCTCAGGCGACCTCTTAGCTTGTTACGCAGTTCGGCCATTCCCTCAATGCTTTGTTGCAAAGCTAATAACAAATTTTCAAAACGCAACAGAATATGGAAGAAAAATCATACTACAATGAAATCTACGAGTATATAAAAAAGAAAAGCAATGATCCGTCACCTTCCTCGTGTGTCTCGCGATAAACGCGGACGGAGGATAACTTGATACATTGCTTTGATGCAAAAGCAATAACAATTTTCCAAAACACATCAAGATATGGAAAGAAAAACATACTACGATGAGATTGCCACTAATGGCTTTAAAATAAGACAGGCAGACTTGGAATAATCAAGTCTGCCTGAATGTAGGGTCCAAACCTCTTACGAGGAATGATCCGATGCAAAGGTAATAACATTTTCCAAAACACAACTATTTATGGAAGAAAAAATACATAATGAGAAAATTGGAGAGGAAGAAGAAAAGTCTATGACATGATTCCAAAAGACAGTAGGGCAAACCCAGATTTGAAAGTGGGTGAGTTTGGATATATTGATGTGAAATCACCTAAGAAAGTTATGAACTGTTGTCGTAATGCAAACCATGCTTCTGATGCGCAACACGCTTGCGTTTGTCTAACTGACCATTGCTTTAGAAAACCAATTACGGAAAGACAAATCCAAGATAGGAACAAAGCCATTTGGGATAGTAAAGATTATCACCATGACTACATCTTTTGGTATGTCAATGGCAAACTCAGAAAATACAAGAGACCAATGGAATAATCCGTTGGTCCCAGGTTCTGCAACGTCGCAGGCTGCTTTCAGTGGTTTTCAGTATGTCGCTCCCACGCCGCAAAGGTAATAACAATTTTCCAAAACACATCAAGATATGGAAGGAAAAACATACTACGATGAGATTGCCACTAATGGCTTTAAAGTAAGACAGGCAGACTTGACATAATCAAGACTGCCTGAATTCGGGGTCCAATCCTCTTACGAGGAATGATCCGATGCAAAGGTAATAACAATTCTCCAAAACACAACAAGTCGTGAACAATATTTTCTCATTACTAAAGAAAGCCAGACTATGAAGCAGTGCATTATGATTGATGGAGTGGAAGTACAAAACTCTATACGCGTTTAGATCTATTACACCAAACTATAATACAAAAATAAAAGGGGCTATGCCAACTGTGGTCACAACTCCATTGTAAGCATCTCATGCAGACCGTAACACCCAAAAGGGACAAATACCAAATCAATGGTACTTGTCCCTTTTCTGCATTTTATAGTAATATATATGTACTACTCGTTACTTTTCTTACTTTCTTTTTCTTTCTCATCTTTTGGCTGCAAACGGAGCACGACTGCTGAACGCGCAGGTAGATAAAGTTTGAGCCAACCTTTGTGCTCGCGTGCAAGCAACGGGTCAAAATTGGTAAAGTGGCAAACACTGTCGTCGGCAAGGCCGTTGCCGCCAAAAGCATGAGCATCAGTGTTGAGCACTACGTTATATGCTCCCTCTGGCACTCTGAAACCGTAGCCTTCATAAGAACGGTTGGGCGAGAAGTTGAACACGAACACGAGCGGACCTCGCATATATGCCAACACTTGGTCGCCATCATCATGCCATACCTCCTGCACGGGGAACTTGCGTAAGTCTCTTACTGAGTTGCGCAACAGATGCACCATTTGATTGTCGAAATCGCCAAGATAGTGGTAACACAAATTGTGATTGTCTACAAGGTTCCACTGGCGACGCGCATACTTGTAACTCCAGCCATTGCCCTCGCGTGGGAAATCTATCCATTCGGGATGGCCGAACTCGTTGCCCATAAAGTTGAGATAGCCGCCATTGATTGTAGAGGCCGTTACGAGGCGTATCATTTTGTGCAATGCGATGCCACGGTGTACGGTTTCGTTCTCATCGCCTTTTTGGAAATGCCAATACATATCGGCATCAATCAAACGGAATATCAGTGTTTTATCGCCTACAAGTGCCTGGTCGTGGCTTTCGCAATAAGAGATGGTTTTCTCGTCGGCACGGCGGTTGGTAAGTTCCCATAATATAGAAGATGGGTGCCAATCTTCATCGCGACGTTCCTTTATGGTCTTTATCCAATAATCCGGTATATTCATTGCCATGCGGAAGTCAAAACCATAGCCTCCATCAGCAAAGGGGGCTGCAAGACCTGGCATGCCACTCACTTCCTCAGCTATAGTAATGGCATGAGGATTGACCTGATGTATGAGTTGGTTGGCCAAAGTTAGATAGCAAATGGCATTGTCGTCTTGATGGCCGTTGAAATAATCGCCATATTGGCAAAAGCTCTCGCCAAGCCCGTGACTGTAATAGAGCATAGACGTGACGCCATCGAAGCGGAACCCATCGAAATGGAATTCGGTGAGCCAATACTTACAATTAGAGAGCAAGAAATGTATAACCTCGTTTTTGCCATAATCGAAGCAGAGACTATCCCATGCCGAATGCTCACGACGTGAACCGGGGTAGAAGAATTGGTTAGGGTCACCTGCGTAATTGCCCAAGCCCTCGACTTCGTTTTTCACAGCGTGGCTGTGCACGAGGTCCATGATAACTGATATGCCAGCTTGATGTGCGGCATCAATGAGTTGCTTGAGTTCATCGGGGGTACCAAATCGACTGCTGGGCGCAAAGAAAGAGCTAACGTGATAGCCAAAACTGCCATAGTACGGATGCTCAGCTATGGCCATTATCTGTATGCAGTTATAGCCATCGGCTATTATGCGCGGCAACACATTGAGACGGAACTCGTTGTAGGTGCCAACTTTTTCTGCATCTTGAGCCATGCCTATGTGGCACTCATAGATGAAGAGCGGACCACGCTTCGGACGGAATTCGGAATTTTTCCACTCATAACCCTGCTTGGGATACCAAACTTGTGCGCTGAATATTTTAGTCTGCTCATCTTGCACCACGCGTCGTGCCCAAGCTGGCACACGCTCACCTTGTCCGCCAGACCAATGTACTGAGAGCTTGTAAAGATCAAGGTGGTGCAATGCCTTTGCAGGGAGTTTTAATTGCCAATTATCTGTATTGGGTATGCGCGTAAAAGCGTATTCGGGGGATTCCTGCCAATTATTGAAGGTACCTACAAGGTAAATGGCTGTGGCATTGGGTGCCCACTCTCGCAATATCCATTGACGAGGAGTACGATGTAGGCCGAAATAGAAATGTCCATCGGCAAAATCGCTTAAAGAGCCTTTGCCGCCGGTGAGTTCTTCAATTTTGTGCAAAGCATGGTCGTGGCGACCTTGTATGGCGCCTTCAAAGGGGCGCAACCATTCATCGCTCTTGACTATTTTCAGCTGGCGCGGACGCGCTGTACGCTTAGCTGGCGCTTTTGCCTTCGCTGTCGATTTAGTTGTTCTCATGATAATTGAATTTTTATAACGGGTTAACTGGTTGACTGGTTAATGAACTGGGGAGTTAGATTGTCCTATCGCCGCTACTTCGTAAGTAGGTGTTCAAAATGTGGAAATGCGTTGTCGGTAAACAGATGTGCCCGAGAACGTACTAACTACGTGAAGTTGACACTTGCCGAGTGTATAAAATCATTCCGAACACCTACTTGCTATATTTATTGCACAACTCTGCCGTTTGAATATTCACCTTGTTTGGTCATATTGCCATTAGCATCATACTCCTTGTATTTACCATGCTTTTGTCCTTCACGATAAGTACAGTCTATGCGTGTGCCGTCTGCGCGAATCTCGACTGAGCGACCATCACGCTTGCCGTCGCGGAAAGTGCCTTTGAAACGACCTCCTGCCGCAAATCGCAATGTGCCCTCGCCGTCCATGCGGTTATTTTTCCACTCTCCATTGTACTCATCACCATTTTTCCATTTATATACACCATGACCACTCATCATGTTGTTTTTCCACTGTCCGGTGTATGAAGCTACACCTTTCCACTGGAATGTTCCTTGCCCACTTTGTTCACCATTGAGAAAAGTGCCCACATAGGAATCACCATTTGCGAAACGGAAAGTTCCCTCACCTGTGCGCTCACCCATTACATACTGTCCCTCGTAGGTATCACCATTGCGGAATTTGTAAATGCCACGCCCATCTTGCATGTCATTTTTCCAATCGCCATTGTAGTAATCACCGTCAGCATAGATGTAAGTGCCACGACCATTGCGTTGATTGGCAGCCCAACTTCCTTCGTACTTTGAGCCATCATTCCAATCGAAGATGCCCTTACCGTCCTTTTGGTCGTCCACCCAATCGCCTTTATAGTAGGCTCCACTTTGGTATGTATAAGTGCCGCGGCCGTTGCGTTTATCACCTTTCCACTGGCCTTCGTAACGATCACCATTGTAATAGTACATGGTGCCAACGCCCTCTTTTTGGTTACGATACCATGTGCCAACATAACGGTTGTTGTTGACAGCATAGAATGTACCCTTACCGTTTTTCTCGTTTTTTGTCCAATTGCCCTCGTAGCGTGAGCCATCTGCAGCTGTAAATGTACCCTCACCCTGGCGCAGTCCTTTGACAAAGGTGCCCTCGTAAGTATCGCCATTTTCGTACTGGACGCGACCCTTTCCACCAGGCTTGCCTCCTATAAGTTCGCCTGTGTATATGCCGCCGTCCTTGAGCGTACACGACCCTACTACTATTTTTTGGGCTTGTATTGGCCCACACATCAAAAGTGCCATCATGGCACATACATATATATGTCGTTGCATGGTTTCCTGTTATTTTTGAGTTTTCAAAAAGGCTTCGGCCCGTTCAAGGTCCTGTGGCGTGTCAATACCAATCGTTTCGACATCTGTTGTGCCGACTTTAATTCGTAAACCTGCTTGCAACCAACGCAACTGCTCTAACGACTCGCACTGCTCTAAAAATCCCTGCGGCATGTGCGTGATGTGCTCGAGCACGTCAGCTCGGTAGGCATAAAGGCCAATATGCTTGAGATAAGTGTGCGCTGAAGGCCATGAAGCTCGGTCTATACCTCGAAGATAAGGTATGACGCTACGCGAGAAATAAAGGGCATAGCCATCATTGCTTACTACCACCTTTGGGCTATTGGGATTTTCAATCTGTTCGATTGTAGCGTCGGGGCCAAAGGGCTTGACCAAAGTGGCTATCTGTGTCGAGGGGTCATCAAAACAAGCCGCTACAGCCTTGAGTTGTGAGGGAGCTATAAAGGGCTCGTCGCCTTGTACATTAACCACGATATCGGCGTCTCCCCCCATTTTGCAGAAAGCCTCATAACAACGGTCAGTACCACTGCGATGAGTGGTGGAGGTCATGACGGCCACACCACCAAAATGTTTGACAACAGCCTCAATGCGAGCATCATCGGTTGCAACGCATAAATTGGGAAATACTTGTGCCACGCGCTCATACACGCGCTGTATGATTGGTTTTCCACCCAACATAGCCAATGGTTTGGCGGGGAAACGCGTTGAAGCGTACCGGGCGGGTATTATTGCCATGAATTTCATGATGCAGGTATATTATTTGTTGCGTTAGTGAATGGAGTTGGTCGGTGAATATGCGTATAGTCATCAACCCTTTTATCGTCTCATTCCGTCAACGGGTTATTCTATATTTGTAAAGGACGCCAATGACAGTCCTTACATGTTTATAAGGGATATTCCTCTAACTACTCGAAGTATTTTTCGCCTGATGGCTTTGGTTTTGTAGCCACCTTGTCCTTATTTTCGTTAATTTCTTGTTCCGGCGATTCAGAACCGCCTGATGTGCCATCGCTGTCGTGTCCCGTTTGATGATGTGTCCCACGCGACGACACGCCCTCAGGCGGAGATGGTTTGTCAAAATCTCGCTCAGGATCATAGCCAAGAGCTTTATTGGCATATACGCGACGCATATACAAGGCCCAAACTGGCAATGCCGATGCAGAACCTTGTCCTATAGCAGTAGAGTTAAAATGTATGTCGCGTTCGTCACCGCCCACCCACACTGCTGTGACGAGCTGAGGAACACAACCTACAAACCAACCATCAGAATTGTTGTTTGTCGTACCTGTTTTGCCAGCTATGGGGCCTTGCATGCTATAGACGGACCGCAAGCGGCGGCCTGTACCCTCATCTATTACCGCTTTCATCATATCTATCATGTCGCTGGCTGTTTGCTCATTATACACTTCGTTGGTACGAGGCACGAAGTCCGCTACCACATTGCCTTCGCCGTCTTCAATACGCGTAACGAGCAACGGTGCACGACGGATACCTTTTTCAACAAAGGCTGTATAGGCCGAAGCCAACTCAGCTGGAGTTATGTCGCACGTACCCAAGCACAAAGGCAACGAGGGCTGCATGTTGTCATTGGCCACACCTAGTGCATGGAGGTCACGCACGAGTCCTTGTCCAGTAGGGTCTATTTGGTACATCAAACCTGCCGTCACCCAGTTGTTAGACCTGCTGAGGCCCCACTTGAGTGTAACGTGCGCACCATAGGACGCCCGACTTGCGTTGCGAGGACACCAGCCGCCGTAGCTGCGTTGCACATTGAGAATGGTTGTGAAAGGAGTCATACCCCCTTGCAGCCCCATGGCATAAACGAAAGGCTTCATGGTTGAACCGATTTGTCTGCGGCCCACCATGGCCATATCGTATTGGAAATGCGAAAAATCAGGACCACCCACATAGGCTTTTACCTGACCTGTCATGGGGTCCATTGACACCAAAGCCGCTCGCAAGAATTTTTTATAATATAATATAGAGTCTATTGGCGTCATGATCATATCGACATCACCATGATAGGTGAACACCGTCATGGGCACCTTGGTGTGAAAAGCCTTGTCTATTTCTTCATCACTTGCACCATCAGCCTTCATCGTTCTGTAACGATCAGACTGCTTGATGGCACGTTGTATGCGTCGTTTCACATCGCTACGTTTAAGGTCGGCACTATAAGGGAAATTAGGCGATGTACGACGTTCTGCCTCAAACTTTGGCTGCAAGTTTTTGCCCATTTGCGTGTAAACAGCCTGCTCTGCATATTGTTGCATACGAGAGTCGATGGTCGTATATACCTTCAAGCCATCAGTGTAAATGTCATACGTACTACCATCACGTTTATAATTCTTTTTGCACCAACCATACAAGGGGTCTGTTTCCCACATGAGAGAATCCTCATAGTACTGTTGACGCTGCCAATCTTTATAATTCGATGGGTCGGGTTTCTCGGCCATCATGATACGTCTCAGATATTCGCGGACGTATGCACCAAGCCCCTCTTTATGGTCAATACGATGGAAGTTCAATTTCAGAGGTTCCTCGCTCAAGGTTGCATACTCTGTTTCAGAGAGTTTGCCAGCCTTTACCATTTGCTGCAGCACTACATTACGGCGTTCGCGACAACGATCCGGTTCACGAACCGGATTGAAGTAAGAAGGGTTTTTACACATGCCGACCAACGTGGCGCTCTCGGTAATGGAAAGGTCTTTGGGCGATTTTCCGAAATAAACGTTCGCCGCCGTCTTTATGCCTACTGCATTATGCAGAAAATCGAAATAATTGAGATAGAGTGTCAGTATCTCTTCCTTGGTATAATGACGTTCAAGTTCTACTGCAATCACCCATTCCACAGGTTTTTGCACGAGTCGCTGCATGGTACTCTCAGCCGACGACGAATACAACTGCTTTGCAAGCTGCTGTGTAATGGTACTACCACCACCCGCACCTTTATGCCCCAAAATACCGCGTTTTATCACCGCACGGAACACTGCTCTGGCATCTATGCCTGAATGATCGTAAAAACGCTCATCCTCAGTAGCCACAAGTGCGTCAAACATATGCGTCGATATGCTGTCATATCCCACAAACACTCGGTTTTCATTTCTTGACCATGTGCCCATCAACCGGCCATCGGCACTGATTACTTGTGAGGCGTATTTGCTGATAGGGCTCTGCAACTCATCAATTGGTGGCATATAACCTATCCAGCCACGCTCTACACAAAACACGGCTATCACTATCAGCAAGAGTACTGCGGCGTATACGGTCCACAGTATTTTTGTAAATTTCTTTCTCATGAATATTATCAAAAGAGCGCAGCAACATACCACGCTGATTGAGTATCTTTCGCAAAGTTACGTAAAAACGCTGAATTGTCCGAATGCAATCGCGCAAATACACAGACCTACCACTCCACTTCCAACCCATCATAAGCCAAATGGACATGAGGAGGCAGACTCTTATCGACAATGGCATGCAGCCCCATCTCGTGGCTCATATGCACCAAGTACGCAATTTGTGCATTTGCCTTATCTATCACTTGCAACGCTTGCGACAAGGATTGATGGGAATGATGCGTCGTATGTCGCAATGCGTTTATAACCAACAGCTTTACACCATTCAATTTGAGCATTTCATCAGAAGATATACTGCTCATATCTGTAATGTAAGCCATGCCACCTATGCGATAGCCCCATATAGGTAACTGATCATGTAACACCTCTACAGGAACAACCTCTACGCCTGCCACACAGAACGGTTTTGGTTCTGACAAACCATGTAACGATATGTTGGGAACACCAGGATATTTTTTTTCGGCAAAACAATAGGGTATCCGCTGTTTCAAATTATGCGCACAGCGTTCGTTGGAATAAACATCTATAGACTTCCGGAATGAGAACGGGCGAAGGTCGTCTATGCCGCCCACATGATCATAATGTTCATGTGTAATCAACGCCGCATCTATTTTATCGTACGGCCACCTCAACATCTGCTGCCGAAAGTCGGGGCCACAATCAATCAGAATATGTGCTCCATTATCTAAAGAGAGCATGGCCGAAGTACGCAAGCGTTTGTCGCACAAATCTGTAGAACAGCAAACCTCACAATGGCAACCTATTTGCGGAACGCCTGTACTTGTACCTGTGCCTAAAAACCTTAATCGGGGCATAAACTATTTATTCAATAAAATTGGCTTCGGGATATATGCGTATGGCGAATTTATCATACACATCCTTGCGTACTGCGTTACTCAAATTAACTATATCCTGCCCTGTTGCACCGCCTAAATTGACCAACACTAACGCTTGTTTGCTATAAACACCAGCCTGCCCCATTTTCTGACCTTTCCAACCGCATTGGTCTATCAGCCAGCCCGCAGGAATTTTCACTCCACCCTCTACATTGTAGTGTGGCATATTAGGATAACTCTTCAACAAACGCTGCAAGCATTCGTTATCCACAACCGGATTCATAAAGAAGGAGCCTGCACTACCCAATTCCTTGGGGTCGGGCAATTTTGACTGCCTTATTTGAATTATCATATTCCGCAAATCCTGTGCGGTGAGTGTTGCAGGATTCATGCCACGCTGTTCTAACTCCCTGCGTATGGCCGCGTAATCTAAATCGGGAGAAAACTTGAGTGACAGTCGATAGGTTACATATGTTATGATATATTGGCCACGCAAAGCATGCTTAAATATACTGCTACGGTAGGCATACTGACACGACTGATTGTCAAATGTTCTCAATGTCCCTGTCGCAACGTCTATAGCTTCAACCTTTTCAATATATTGGCAAGCCTCTACGCCATAGGCGCCAATATTTTGAACGGCACTTGCACCAACCTCGCCGGGAATGAGAGATAAATTCTCTAATCCATAAAAGCCATGTTCCACGCAATAGGCCACAAATTCGTCCCACACGACACCTGCTCCCACGCGGAGCCACACGTTGTGTGTATCACGACGCACTTCATCACACCCCACGATGCGTGAGTGTAACACCACGCCGTCAAAGTCTTTTACAAACAACAGATTACTTCCACCACCAATTTGCAGCCACCGTTTTCCTTGTAACGACGGCAAAAGCGCCTGAAGTTTTTCGACAGAGTCATATTCAACAAATTCCGCACATTGGGCATCTATGCCAAATGTGTTATGATGTAGTAATGAATACATATTTCCTATTCTTATTATAAAGGTTGGTAATTTGACACGGAACGTTTTTACACCCGCATCACAACCACCTCATTGCATAATTTAGTTTTCAAGCCGTACCAGTCTCCAATCCTTGCCATAGCGTTCAAAGGTCAAAGAGCAACCCATTCCGCCCGACTGACTGCAGATCATGAGCACTCTGCGTCGCGAATTAGCATAACTCTGGCCATAATTGATATTTGTAATTGTGCCCGATGGTAACTTCGGCCGGTAATCAGGCCATTGTTCTACATCGAGCAAACCCTCGATACTCTGAAAATTCTCATAATCATACGTTTTGAAAGTGAAAGGCTCCTTGATATGACTCTTCTGAAACCTTTTGTCAACAGAGAAACGACGATAAAAGTTATAAAAGTCGCTGTTCACATTACGGCTCATATCATGTGATTCCAAACGTGTCAAGCGCCACTGTCCGTCGACTTTATCAAAAACATACTGCTTTACACGATGTTTCTCGAGATAAACCCACTCAAACACCACATGCCGCAATGAGGTATCCTTCTCCGCTTTTATTGAACGCGAACTATCAAATATGAGCGTGTAAACATCCAAATTCTTGTACATGGGATCAAATTTCCACACACTCTTGGCTATCGGTCTGTTTTGGCCATCAACATAATTGGGCAACGGGAAAACGGTACGCTCTAATTGGAAACGACGCACACGCATATACGAATAAATAAAATCGTCAAACAACCCATCTGCAGCCTTTGGCGGCAATGGCAGACTGTCAGCAGCAGTACTGTCTGTATCAGACTCCACACAGGGCTTCTGTTTTTCTACCGGATCAGAAACCTTTCCTCCTTTACAAGAGGCCAACACCACTACAAACAGAAGAACATAAACAAATCCTTTCATTGTAAATACTACTTATTTGAACAACAAAAGTAAGGCTTTTCTTGGTAAGAAGAACATATTTGCAAAGAAATATTTATCTTTGCACGAAAAATAAGCAATAACGCAATGTTAACAGATAAAATTCAATCATTACTTGGCGAAGTGGCAGACTTACAAGCCGCCGACGCAAAGGCGCTTGAAGAACTGCGCATCAAGTATCTTAGCAAAAAAGGCGTGATAAATGGCTTGATGGGTGAATTTCGCGATGTCGCCCCTGAGAGCAAGCGCGAAATCGGCATGAAGCTCAATGAGTTGAAGACTGCATTACAGGACAAGCTCAACGAGTTGCGCGAGGGTCTTGCCACCAAAGAGGACGATCACTCAGACCTCGACCTTACACGTACGCCCTACCCCATAGCCATGGGCACCCGCCACCCTCTTTCTATTGTCAAGAACGAAATCATCGACATATTTTCGCGTTTGGGCTTTTCTATTGCTGACGGCCCCGAGGTTGAAGATGACTGGCACGTATTCTCGTCACTGAATTTCCCAGAAGACCACCCTGCACGCGACATGCAGGACACATTCTTTGTAGAACAGCACCCCGACATCGTGCTACGTACACACACCAGCTCTGTACAAAGCCGTGTGATGGAAAATTCAAAACCACCTATCCGCGTTCTCTGCCCTGGACGCGTTTATCGCAATGAGGCCATTTCAGCCAGAGCACATTGCTTCTTCCACCAAGTCGAAGGTCTTTACATTGACAAAGACGTAAGCTTTACCGACTTGAAGCAAGTGCTGCTCACCTTTGCACGCGAGATGTTTGGACCTGACACCAAAATACGTCTGCGCCCCTCATACTTCCCATTCACCGAGCCAAGTGCCGAAATGGATATCTCATGCAACATCTGCGGCGGCAAAGGTTGCGCCTTCTGCAAGCAGACCGGTTGGGTTGAAATCTTGGGTTGCGGTATGGTTGACCCCAACGTACTCGAAGCTAACGGTATAGATAGTAAGGTATACAAAGGCTACGCATTTGGTATGGGCGTTGAGCGTATTACCAACTTGAAATACCAGGTTAAGGATCTCCGATTATTCTCTGAAAACGATGTGAGATTTCTTGACGAATTTACAGCCGCCAACTAACACTGAAAAGAGTTTTTCCCTTTCTAATTATAAGGGTAAAAGCCCAACATACATATCATAAGACGAGATGCGGAAAAGTTGCATACAACGACTTTTCCGCATCTCGTCTTTTAGTTTTACATTCTCGCACGATATGCACCTCAACCCTCACTTCGTAGCCCCCTCCATAAATGGTATATGGCGCATCTGTTTTTCTATATCCTTCTGTCGCTTGCGCATATAACTGGATGGAGACAACGAACTAAACTTAATAGGATTGGGCAATGTGGCTGCCACCAAAGCGCAATCTGACCGACGCAATTCGCTGGCCGAGCAGCCAAAGTGACGCTGAGCTACAGCTTCTGCACCATAGATGTTTGGCCCCATCTCTATACTGTTAAGATACACCTCCATAATGCGATCCTTTGACCAAAAAAATTCTATCAGCACAGTAAAGTATGCCTCAAACCCCTTTCGCACCCACGACGAAGTTGGCCACAGAAAGACATTCTTGGCAGTTTGCTGCGATATGGTGCTGCCACCACGTGAGCGCCCTCCCTCTATATGTTCAATGGCCGCGCTCTGAATGGCATCAAAATCGAACCCATTATGATGCATAAAGTTTTGATCTTCCGAAGCCATTACCGCCACCGGCAAATAAGGCGATATTTGCTTAAGCGGCACCCATTTGTGATGAACAGCCATAGGCTCGCCCTTTAAGCCATGTTGCACACAACGTATCACCATCAATGGCGTCAACGACACTGGCACCCAACGATAAGCAATAACGGCCAATATACTTGACACGAGAAATCCCAATACCGTATACTTCAATACCTTGAAAAAAATGCCCATAGACTAAATATAACAATTATAAAAAGACAAGCCACCTTTCACAACCATACCAATTTGTACGGCTATAACAAGGTGGCTTTATATTTTCTATATACAAAAGTTTAAGCAACTGATCACGACTCGTCTCTTCAAAACCCGTTGCAACGCCATTTTACTTTAGAAAGGCAGGTCATCTGAAGTCGAAGGTGTGGGAGACACCTCTGGAGCAGCTGGTGCAGTTGGAGCAGGAGTAGCATCAGGAGCAGGAATGGCATTCGCTGCAGCACCATTAGCCTGAGCATCAGCAGCTACTGCATCTGAAGCACGCTGAACACGCCATGCACGCAAGCTATTAAACCAACGGCCATTATACTCATGCGCATCAATATCAAAAGATACAGTCAATTCGTCACCTACATTGATATTAAATTCCCTCAGACGATCTTCGCCAAATACGCCGAACACACAGCGCTTGGGATACTGCTCGTGAGTTTCAATAACAAAATCCTGAGCCACCCACTTAGAGCCTGTTCGAGCTGATGTTCCTGTGCGCGGTTCTGTGGCCACGATAATCTTTCCTGAGATTTCCATTTTGCAATAATTGATTTGATTTTTAATAGTGTCGCGAAGTTACGAAAAAACTTTCACCCACTGCTTTTTTGAGTTGAAAAATTCGCTCGCTCAGTTGTTTTTCGTAATTTTGCCATACAAACAAAACAACTAAAACAAACCAAATTCCTCCACATGAAATTTGTTATATCCAGTTCCGTTCTTTCTTCACGACTGATGACCATCGGCCGTGTCATTGTGCAGAAAAACACAATTCCTATTTTAGACTGTTTCTGCTTCGACATACAAGGCACCACCCTGACCATCACAGCGTCTGACAACGATACTACGCTCACAGCCAAGGCCGAACTTAACGAATGCGACTCCGATGTACGCTTTGCGGTTAATGCCAAGACTTTGCAAGATGCCATCAAAGAAATTCCGGATCAGCCACTCGAGTGCTACCTTAACACCGAAAGCTACGAGTTGACTGTTGAATACCAAAACGGCCAATACAAGCTCATGGGACAGAGTGCCGAGGAATACCCTACTCCCGCCATCTCTGACGAGACTCGACTTGAATTTGATTTAGAGTGTCAAAAACTCGTACCAAGCATTACACGTTGCATGATAGCAGCTGCCAATGACACCTTGCGTCCGCAGCTCAACACTATTTGCTTTGACATTCACAGTCAAGAGGTGTCGCTTGTATCAAGCAACGGCAACCAATTGGCTCTCACCAAGCTCGCCATGCCCGAACTTAATGCTGAAGGCAGCTACCTGCTTGGCACACGCCCTGCCTCACTACTCAAGGGCATGCTGGCCAAAGCCGAAGGCAACGTGCATTTCAGCATTGGTCAACGTACGGCCATTGTTCACACCGAAGAATATTCGCTCACAAGCCGATTGGTTGAGGGCCGTTTCCCCAACTATCGTAGCGTCATACCTCAAGACAATCCCAACATCGTCACAGTCAACCGCCTGGCACTCGTCAGCGCACTGCGTCGTGTTTTAGTCTTTGCCAACGCACAAGCCGTACTTGTCAAGTTCCGTCTGGGGCCGAACACTATGAACATATCAAGCCAGGACATAGACTTCGGAAAGTCAGCAGAGGAAAATATGCTCTGCGATTATATGGGCACCCCCATGCGCATCGCATTCAAGGGTTCGGTGCTGCTTGACTTGATAAACAACATCGAGGGCGACGACATTACGCTCAAACTGTCTGATCCCAGCCGTGCTGGTCTTATTGTACCGGCCAAGCAGAAAGAGAGCGAAGAAGTACTTATGCTGATCATGCCTTCTGTCTTTAACGACTAAACTGCTATCTAATATACAAACATCTTATTTTGTGTTAGTTGATGCAGCTGTTCTTAATACGCCAAATATTCTTCGTATTATCCATAACAGTCTGCACCAACTAACAATGAGCATATTTTACAACACAAGAGAAATGAAACTATCACTTTCTCGGCCAATCATATTTTTCGACATCGAGGCAACCGGCCTTAATGTCGCAACAGACCGTATCGTCGAGCTCTGTTACATCAAACTCTATCCTGATGGAACAGAAACGGTCAAGACACAACGTTTCAATCCCGAACGACATATTTCAGAAGAAGCCTCTGCAGTAAATGGCATACATGATGAAGATGTTGCTAACTGCCCGCACTTCAAAGAACATGCTGCAGAATTGGCACAAACGTTCCAAGGGAGCGACCTCGCAGGCTTCAACTCTAACCATTTTGACATACCACTGCTCGTCGAGGAATTTATCCGCGCTGGCGTAGATTACGACGTCACAGATGCAAAGTTTGTTGACGTGCAAGGCATTTTTCACAAAATGGAGAAACGTGACCTTACCGCGGCTTACAAATTCTATTGCCACAAAGATCTGAACGACGCCCACACAGCCGAAGCCGATACACGCGCAACACTCGAAGTGCTCGAGGCACAACTTGACCGTTATGACACCGAGCTTAAAAACAGCGTGCCTTTTTTGGCAGAGTTTTCGCGCCGTACCCGCAATGTAGATTTAGCTGGGCGCATCGTTTACAACGACCAGGGTGTCGAGACCATCAACTTTGGCAAATACCGCGGACGCGCAGTGGCTGATGTCCTACAACGCGATCCTGGCTACTTTGCATGGATTATGCAAGGCGACTTCACGCAAAATACCAAACAGACATTTATGCGCCTCAAATTGCGCGGGGTGTAATAACAAAGGATGAAAGGGGACGAATGGTCATAACAAGCAGCCCAAACGGCAGTTTGCATAAGATGACACCATGACATTCGTCCCCCATTATTGTTTGCTCACCCACCATATCTGACAAGAACAAGTAATTACATGAAAGGAAAAAAGATAGTTTTAGGCATCACCGGCAGCATAGCCGCCTACAAAGCATGTTCACTCATACGACTGCTCATCAAAGCTGGTGCCGAAGTGCAGGTAGTCATCACACCTGCCGGCAAAGAATTTATCACCCCTGTAACACTATCCACACTTACATCAAAACCCGTTGTCAGCGACTTCTTTTCACGACGCGACGGCTCGTGGCATAGTCATGTCGACCTGGGGCTGTGGGCTGATGCCATGGTTATTGCTCCTTGCACCGCGTCAACACTGGGCAAAATGGCACATGGCATAGCCGACAACATGCTCATCACTGCTTACCTTTCAATGAAAGCCCCCGTATTCATCGCCCCTGCCATGGATCTTGATATGTACCGTCACCCCGCCACACAGGCCAACCTGCAAACCCTCCGCCAATATGGCAACCACATCATTGAGGCGGCTGATGGCGAACTTGCGAGCCACCTGGTGGGCAAAGGACGCATGGAAGAGCCTGAGAACATATTCAATGTGCTCAACCATTTCTTCAAGTTGCAAGATGCACAACAGAGCGGACATGACTTGACGGGCAAACACGTGCTTATAACAGCTGGCCCTACATACGAGAAAATAGATGCAGTCAGGTTCATTGGCAATTTTTCAACAGGTAAAATGGGCTTTGCCCTGGCCGAAGCATGCGCCGCACGAGGCGCTGAGGTTGAACTAATAGCTGGTCCTGTGGCCATGCAAACCCACCACCCTCACATCAAGCGCACCGATGTAACAAGCGCGCAGCAAATGTACGAAGCTGCCACGAGCATCTTTCCGCATTGCGACACAGGTATACTGTGTGCGGCAGTAGCCGATTTCACTGTAGCCGAAACAGCCGAACATAAAATTAAACGCGAGGGATCGGGTGGTTTGCATCTTGACCTCATACCCACCCACGACATTGCACGTGCTTTGGGAGCAATCAAGCGCAACGACCAAAAGCTGGTTGGGTTTGCACTCGAAACGGACCACGAATTGGAACACGCAACCGACAAGCTAAAGCGGAAAAACCTTGATTTCATCGTGCTCAACTCACTTCGTACCCCTGGAGCTGGTTTTGCCTGCGACACCAACAAGGTCACACTGCTGTTTGCCGATGGCACCCAAAAGGACTTTCCACTCAAGAGCAAAGCCGAAGTGGCCGATGACATTGTTGACTTTATCTGAACATCATGCTTAAACACCTATTTCACATAATATGTGCAATCTGCCTGCTGGGCCTTTCTGCCCCCATGCAGGCACAAGAGCTTGATGCCCGTGTGAGCATCAATCACCAACAAGTGCAAGGAACAAGCACCTCTGTGTTTGAAACGCTCAAAACCACCTTGGAGCAATTTTTGAATGACAGGCAATGGACCAACATGCAATTCAAGAAGAATGAGCGTATCAGCTGTACCTTTGCCATTACTATAAAGAAATACTCCCCCTCAGAAAACACGTTTCAGGGCACACTAAACGTACAAAGCACACGCCCCGTATATGGTGCCAATTACACCACCACTTGCTTTGCCTTTAACGACCCTAATTTCAATTTCACCTATCAAGAATACGATCAGTTGGACTTCAGAGCAGACGTGATTGACAATAATCTTACCGCCATGCTTGCCTACTACGTATACATGATTATAGGCTACGACATGGATTCCATGTCGCCATCTGGCGGTACCGAATACTTCAAGATGTGCCAAGACATTGTCAATAGTGCGCAAAGCCTCAACGAAAAGGGGTGGAAAGCCTTTGAAGATAACAAAAATCGCCACGCCATAATCACCGACCTGCTCGACGGCGGTATGGAGCCATATCACAAAATGCTCTATACCTATTATCGGCAAGGACTTGATGTGATGAGCGAAAACACCGAACGTGGACGAGCAGGCATAACCCAAGCTATTGAACTACTGAAACAGGCGCACGAAAACAAGACAATGAGTGCCCTTCCGCAAATCTTTACAGAGTTCAAGCGCGATGAGATTATGAACATATACAAAGGACATACCACATCAAGCGAAAAAGAGAACATTGTCAACATACTTACTAAAATTAATGCTTCACAGAGTTCATATTGGCGCAACATCTAATAAGGGTGGTTCTACAAATTCTGTTTTATAAGTAAAGCTGAGAACAATCAAGAACTAACGTGTGCGTGCGTTCAACCCAAGCACTATCAAAGTTAGGAGTTACTCAAACAACAGACTCCTGCCCCTGTCTTTATTAAACGCACAATAATAGTCACATACAACTGAATATGCTTCATCATCTCACAATATCACATTACGCACTCATTGAACACCTGGACATCGACTTTAATTCAGGGTTCACCGTCATAACCGGACAAACGGGTGCGGGCAAAAGCATCATGTTAGGAGCCCTCAATTTACTACTGGGCGGACGTGCAGATGCCAAATCCATTCAGTCTGGCGAAAAAAAGTGCACCGTTGAAGCCTCATTTAACATCGAGAACCTCGGACTTGAGTCCTTCTTTGCACGCAACGATATTGACTTCGATGCCACTGACTGCATCATACGGCGAGAGGTTTTACAGTCGGGCAAAAGCCGTGCTTTCATAAACGACACACCTGTCCCTGCGGCCAAACTTAAAGAGATTGGAGCCTCGCTCATCGACATTCATTCGCAACACCAAAACCTGCTCATACGCAATGAGCATTTTCTCATCGACACGCTCGACATTATTGCAGCTCACCCTCAAGCGGTCAGCGACTACAAATGCTTGTACGGGCAGTGCAAGCAAGCCGAACTGGTGTTGTCACAATTACAAGAGCGCAGCATTAAAGGACGTACCGACCAAGAATATCTCACATTTCAGCTTAACCAGATAGACGAAGCACAACTGCAACCCGAAGAGCAAGATGCGCTTGAAAATGAACAGCACCTGCTCGCACATGCCGAAGATATAAAGCAAGCCTTTTACCAAGCTAAGGGGTTGCTCAACACCGACGAAATGAGTCTCTCACAAAACCTGAGGCAAGCTGCAGAGACACTCGAGGCCATAAGCGACAACTACCCCGAGGCCACCGACTTGGCCGAACGACTGCGTAGCGTGCGCATTGAGGTGGAAGACATCGAGGCTGAAGTTGAAAGCAAAGCCGAAGACATCGAATACGACCCACAGAGGCTCAATTATGTAGAAGAAAGACTCAACATCATATACGAACTCGAGCAAAAGCACAATGCTACAACCATAGCCGACGTCCTTGACATCGCAGAAAAGCTACGCCTTGAACTTGACTCTATCGAGAACATTGAGGAGGATATCAAAAAGCAACAAGCCGAAGTCGAACGTCTGCGCGCACTGCGCAACAAGTTGGCAGCCCAACTAAGCAAAGAGCGCAAGGCTGCAGCCAAAATAATGGAGCAGGAACTCATCAAGGTGCTTACCACGCTGGGCATGCCAAACGCCCGTATGGAAATGCAAATAACACCTCGTACCGCCCCCGACGTAAGTGGCAATGACAATGTCATATTCCTATTTTCAGCCAATAAGAATGTGCCATTGCAGGACGTCAGCGCCATTGCATCAGGTGGTGAAATTGCACGCATGATGTTAGCACTCAAATCACTTATTGCCAAACGCACCAACTTGCCGACTATTGTATTTGACGAGATTGACACCGGTGTGTCAGGCACCATGGCCGAATGTATGGCACAAGTCATGCAAGGCATTTCTGCCAACTGCCAAGTGATTTGCATCACCCACCTGCCACAAATTGCTGCACGAGGAGCCCACCACATGCTGGTGTACAAGGAAGACAGCGAAGGGTTTACACGCAGCCACATCATTCCGCTTACCCAAGCGCAGCGCGTTGAAGAAATTGCGCACATGCTCTCTGGTTCCGAGCTGACTGATGCTGCCATTGACAATGCAAAAGCACTAATGGCACAAGCCTAACTACACAACATTCCACGACATACAATGAAAAAGGTTTTCATCGCAACACTACTCTTTACAACTACATACGGCCACATGGCACAAGCCGCAAACGACCTTTCCACAAAGGAAGCATACAAGGCCATGCTCAACCTGTTTACTTACAACGCCGAAGGCAAGCTCATCAAGTCGGACGTAGCATTTTATGTTGACAACAATGGCAGCGCGGTATGTGCTTACAGCACACTGAAAGATGCAACCCGTGCCGAAGTGGTTGATGCTAAAGGCAAAAAATACAACGTCAGCCGCATTTTGGGAGCCAATGCCACCACCGACCTTGTCAAATTCCGCGTCGACGGTGTAAAGGACAATGCCTATTATCACATTGTCACCATGCCGGCCACAACGGGACAACAGTTAACGCTGCAGAGCTATACTACCAACAAAAAGGCCATCATGCCATTTGCCACAGTTGACAGTACCGAGGCATTTAACGCCCTGGCATATTACCATATTAGCGCTGACAACGACAGTCACAACTATGGGTGTCCACTAATTGACCAAGATGGTTCACTGGTTGGTGTGGTGCAACAAAATGTAGAGAAAAACGCGACCAAAGCCTGCGCCATAGACGCACGTTTTATCAATGCACTCAACATTACTGCCGCATCGGCATTCAACAGCGATTTGGCAGCATTAAAAATTCCCCGCGCCATACCTGACGACAAGCAGGCAGCACTCAACTATCTGTTCATGCTGCCTACGACCGACTCACTGAACTGCACGACAGCCTATGCCGATTTTATAGCACAATACCCCGACATGCCCGATGGCTACGTACAACGCGCACAATATTGGGCCGGCAAGAAACAACTCGAAAAGGCCAACAACGACTATGCCACAGCCTTGTCAAAGAGTACAACCTGCACAGACACCACAGCACAAACCGAAGATGCTGTACACTATGCCATAAGTAGCAGCATCTACCGCAATGTCATGGCTGCAGGAAAAGATTCCACACTTGGCCAAGACTGGAATTTGGCACGTGCAGAGCATGAGGCCGATTTGGCATACAAAGCCAAACCTATGGCGCTATACATGGTGCAAAAGGGCAACTGCCAATATGCCGCCCGCAACTACCAGGGCGCATATACCAGTTTCATCACAGCATGCCATGATGCCGCGTTTGCCACCAGCGAAACCTACTTTTCGGCAGCGCGTTCGCTCGAGATGGCCAATGGCGACAACCAACAGGTAATAGCCCTGCTCGACAGTTGCATCAACCGCATTCCGCAAAACAACAATACACAGTACGCGCAGTTCTACTTGGAACGTTCACAACGATTGCTGAAGGCCGAAAGATATCGCGATGCTGTAGCCGACTATAACCAATACGAGCAAATGATCGGCCCGCGCAATTTGACAGACCGATTTTACGACCTGCGCTCGCAGGCCGAAGAAAAGGCACACATGTATCAGCAAGCGCTCGACGACTTACACACGGCCATAGCCATTGCGGAGCAGCCACTCCCCTACCAGATTGACGAAGCCGCATTGCTGCTCAACGTGGGTGAATACCAACGTGCCATTGACGCGGCACAAAAGGTGTTGACACAATGGGGCGACAATGCCGACTGTTATAAAATTATAGGTGTGGCACACGGCGAACTCAAACACAAAGCCGAAGCATTGAAATACCTGCAACGCGCTAAAGATTTGGGTGATAAAAGTGTAGACAACTTTATCGAGAAATACAAATGATTTCGCCCCTACAATTTTAATTTCGTCAAATTGTCTACATTCTACACTATCTACACATAACAACTTGATAACCAACAGTTTTATGAGTGTAGACACTTAACAAAACTGTCTGCACTCCTGTCTACACTTGCACAAGCGAGTAGTTTGCACAGCATGCACAGGCAGTGAAAACAGTTTCTCCGACTGGCGTGACGCCCTGCCGTAACTGAAAATTCTACCTCCCGTAACCGCATTCACAAGTTCCCTGCACAGAAATGCAGGCTTGAAAAGGGCCAAGTACAAGCGCTTACACCTGTGCCACGAGTGCGACTTAAGTGTAGAGTGTTTTGCACGTTACCTACGCATCTTAACCGCTTAATAATCAGCGGCTTACACATAATTAGTGCAGAGTGTAGACAAAACTGGCAAAAACGACGGACGCGTGCGCGCGAGAGAGAGTAAAGTGCATCAGGACTGTTCTGTACAAGACGAACCTGGTAATACGACTTACAAAGCAAGTTGCTTATAAGAAATTCATATTCTTACCCCTTATACTGTATGACACAACATCACATACACATAATAATCCTTGTTGTCTCTACCCTGTTTTGCCTTGGCAGCAAAGCACAGAATATTCACACCATCAACCCCTACCTCAATGCGGAGGAGCGCAATGGCGGTTTTTCAAGCGACAGTGTGGAGACTACCGGTGTGCCCGAAGGCCTCTACGCATGGCACATTAGTCCACGCTTTGGCGACATCATACCTGCCACCTATGATACCATTCCGCACCGTTTTCAAAACGAGAACCAGACGATGGGTGCAACAGGGCATTACAATTTCACCGGCAACCTGGGCGCACCGCGTATCAGCCATTTCTTCAACGAGCAGGGGGTAAACATGCAAAGCGCACCATTCATCTTCAAAACGCCCTACGACTATTTTCTCAAAAGCACGGACGCGCTTTTGTTCACCAACACCAAGTCGCCATTCACCACACTTACTTACCATTCATGTGGCAACAAGCAAAATGGCGAAGACCGCCTAAAGGCCATGTTCGCCGTTAATGCTGGCAAAAAGTTGGGTTTGGGCTTTAATGCCGACTACCTCTATGGTCGAGGCTACTACGAAGGACAATCTACAGCCGACTTCGACGGTATGGTTTATGCCTCATACCGCAGCGACAACTACCAGATGCATGCTTATGTGCAACACACTTATCTGAAAACACGCGAAAATGGCGGCATCGAGAATGATGACTACGTCAACCGCCCCGAAATATTTCCTACACGCTACGGCACAGGCGACATGCCCATCAATTTGGCTAAGGCATGGAACAAGATTGGAGGCAACAAGGTGTTTTTGACACACCGGTACAGCTTGGGATTTCATCGTTTTCGCGATGCAAAAGGCCAGATTGTGCCCGAGGCTGTCGTAAAGCAAATGGCCGCAGCAGCTGCTGCCACACAGACCAAGGACACAACCATGGTCAGCACAATAGCCCAGCCACGTGTTCCGAAAAACAGAGCAGAGAACGTGCCCGTACACACCGACAACGACACGCTCAAAATCACAAGCGAATTTGTACCCGTAAGCAGTTTTATTCACACACTCTGCGTTGACGATAACACACGCCGCTTCATTTCGAACGAAGCAAACAACAGCAATTCACCAGGCTATTTCAACGATTTTTATCTGCCGGGCGACTCTGCACTTGACCGCACGCACCATTTGGGCATTGAAAACACCTTTGCCGTGGAATTGCACGAGGGCATGAATCGCTGGATGAAGATGGGACTCCGCCTGTTTGGCAAACACGAATTGGCCAAATTCGATTTCAAATCTCCATCTTTTACCGCTGCCGACAAGCGCAAATTTGTAGAAAACTACTTTACTGTTGGTGCCCAAATACTGTCAACACAGAGTAAAATCATAACTTACAACGTGTTGGGTGAGTTGCGTACAACTGGCAGCGACTGGGGCGAATTTAATGTGGAAGGCAATGCCAAGCTGAATATCCCCATCAAGAAAGACTCACTGCAGTTCGTGGTTAACGGCTTTGTACGCAACGAGCGCCCATCGTTTTACTACCGCCACTACATGGCCCGTAATGCATGGTGGGATAATAACAATTTGAACAAAATGTTCCATGCCCGCGTCAACGCCAGCCTACGCTACAAGGACACTCAAATAGGTGTATCGCTTGAGAACATTCAAAACTATACCTACTTTGAGGAGACCCTGACGCCATTCGAAAACAGCGACAGCTACACCTCATATCGTCACGCCATAGGTGTGGCACAAGCCAGCAAGAATGTACAATTACTGGGCATCACGCTCAACCAAAATTTTCATTGGGGCATATTTAATTGGGAGAACGAACTTGCCTACCAGGTGAGCAGCAATAAAGCCGTTTACCCTGTGCCGGCATTCTCTGCATATAGCAATGTCTACCTTTTGTTTCACATTGCCAAAGTGCTGCGCACCGAGATCGGTGCCGACGTGCGCTACTTTACGCGCTACGCTGCACCTGCCTACTCGCCCATCATCGGGCAATTTGCTGTGCAAGACGCGCAATACGCCACCCGTGTTGGCAACTACCCTATAATCAATGCATACGCTAATTTCCATCTTAAGCGCACACGCTTTTATTTGATGGCGTCACACGTCAACTATTCGTCAGGTGCAGGACGCCCATTCCTTGTGCCACACTACCCGCTCAACCGCTTGACTATACACTTTGGCGTGTCGTGGAATTTTGTGAATTAGCGAAAATTAAATAGATATAGGATTGTGCGTCAATGCAAAAGACGTAATTTTGCATTTACACACTCTTGTACCACAACATTATCTTGAGCGTGACGCAACACACAACGAACAAAAAACAAGTAACAACCACATGGCTGAAACAATAGACATACGCCTGCTCAATGCACAAATTGAGGCTGAGACAGGCTTTATTACAGACTTGGTGGAGGGCATGAACCGCACCATTGTCGGACAGAAACATCTCGTCAACTCGCTTCTTATTGGCCTCCTCTCTGATGGTCACATACTACTCGAAGGTGTGCCAGGTTTGGCCAAGACGTTGGCCATCAAGACATTGGCCTCGCTGATTGATGCTAAATTCGGACGTTTGCAATTTACCCCCGACTTGCTGCCGGCTGACGTTATAGGTACCATGATTTATAGCCAGAAAGATGAGAGTTTCAAGGTCAAGAAAGGCCCCATCTTTGCAAACTTTGTACTGGCCGACGAAATCAACCGCGCACCGGCTAAAGTGCAGAGTGCACTGCTCGAAGCCATGCAAGAGCATCAAGTTACCATCGGTGACAACACATTTGCACTGCCAAATCCCTTCTTGGTGTTAGCCACCCAGAACCCTATTGAGCAAGAAGGCACTTACGAACTGCCCGAAGCGCAAGTTGACCGTTTCATGATGAAAGTCATCATTGACTATCCGACCATTGAGGAGGAAAAGAAAATCATGCGTGCACACATCAACGACAGTTTTAGCCACGTGTCACCTGTCATTGACACCGACCGCATACTCAAAGCACGTCAACTGGTAAAACAAGTATACATAGACGAGCGTATTGAGCAATACATTGCCGACATAGTCTTTGCCACACGATATCCAGAGCAATACAAGCTCAAGGATTTCAAAAACTATATTTCGTTTGGCGGTTCACCACGTGCCAGCATCAACTTGGCTCTGGCCGCCCGCGCCTGTGCGTTTGTCAAGCGCCGCGGATACGTTGTACCTGAAGATGTACGCGAAGTGGCAGCCGACGTGCTTCGCCACCGCATTGGCTTGTCGTACGAAGCTGAAGCATCGGACATCAAGGCTGATGACATTGTCAAGGAAATCCTCAACAAAGTTGAAGTGCCCTAAATCGTAATGGGCTACTGCGTGAGGCTCTGTGACAGGGCCATGCACCAACGTGTTAATCAACAGGCAAAACAAAGCATTTACAAACATACAGCAACAGATGGATACTTCGGAACTTCTACGCCGTGTTCGCAGTATTGAAATTAAGACAAAGGCCATCACCAACAATATTTTTGCAGGCGAGTACCACTCAGCCTTCAAAGGCCGTGGTATGTCATTTGCCGAAGTGCGTGAATACCAACCTGGCGATGACATACGCGACATCGATTGGAATGTAACGGCTCGTATGAACCGCCCATACGTAAAGGTGTTTGAAGAAGAACGCGAGTTGACGCTCATGCTGCTTATAGACTTGTCTGCCAGCCAAAATTTCGGTACTCACCAACGCACACAGCGCGAATTGGCTACTGAGATTGCGGCAACGTTGGCTTTTTCAGCCATGAAGAATAATGACAAGATTGGGGTGATATTCTTTACCGACCGCATCGAAAAGTTTATCCCGCCACAAAAAGGGCGCAAGCATGTGCTTTACATCATCAGGGAGTTGCTTGACTTCAAGCCACAAGGCAACCGTACGAATGTGGGCATGGCTCTGGAATATCTTGTAAAAATCATGACCAAACGGTCCATAGCCTTTGTGTTGAGCGACTTCCTTACCACCGACGATTATTCACGCCCGCTCATGGTGGCCGCACGCAAACATGACGTGGTGGCACTGCACTTGTACGACCAATGTATGGCCTCATTGCCCGGCATTGGACTAATAAAAGTAACAGACGCTGAAACAGGACACGAGCAATATCTTGACACATCAAGCAAAGCCACTCGCCAACATCAGCAAAAGTGGTGGCAAGCACACAATGAGGAATTGGCCACTCGCTTCAGTAAGAGCAAAGTTGACTATACGTCTATCGCCACAGACGCGGATTATGTGCGCCCGCTCATGAACCTTTTTGCCCAACGCTGACCTATTTTATTATGAAGAGAGGATACTCACATTGCCTTATATCGAAATTGGCTACCACATTGGTCATACTATTATCAATGTGCTTTAATACCGTCGTCTCGGCACAGGTTGTTGTTGAGGCACGTACAGATACTGCCAGTTTCTTGATAGGCGAACAAATTCAACTTACTGTTAAATGTACGGCAAATGCACGCCAGCGCGTTGATTTTCCATATTTTCAACCTCAGCAGCAACTTGTACCGGGCGTTGAAGTTATTGACTGCGGACGCATTGACACAACCATGCTCAACAACGGCAAACGCATTCAGCTGACGCGCCGCTATACCATCACGTCTTTTGACTCTGCCATGTACAACATTCCCCCTTTCAAGGTGAAAGTTGACGGCAAAACCTATCTGTCAAGGGGCAACATTGGTATCAAGGTTAACACCGTACCAGTGGATTTGAACCACCCAGACAAGTTTAACGGGCCTCACGATGTGGTGGAGCAACCATTTGAATGGAGTTGGACTATTACTTTAATAGCACTGGCTTGCATGCTGATGCTGACTGCGGTTGTCATGATGGCAATACGACTTGCCGACCCTAAATTGATAACACGCCGCATGGTTGTAATGCCTCCCACCCCTGCACACGTAACGGCCATTGACCAAATAGAAAAGATAAAGCTCGCGCCACAAGATGACACCAAGCAGTACTACATGGCCTTGACCGACACCTTGCGCGCATACATCGAGAAACGCTTCGGCTTTAACGCCAAAGAGATGACGACCAGTCAAATTCTGGATAACCTGTACCAACTTAAGAACGAAGAGGCTATTGCTGAATTGAAGACTGTGCTTATTACAGCCGACTTGGTGAAATTTGCCAAGCATACTACTACGATGTCTGAGCAGGACCGCAGCCTTGTACAAGCAATGAACTACGTGCAGGCTACAAAACTTGAGCCTAAGCAAATGCCCAAACCACGCATCGAGTATGTGTCGCTCTCAAACAAAAAACAGATTTTCTGGCGCAACGTTATGCGTGTGGCATCATGCGGCCTGGCTATAGCGACACTGGCATTATGCGCATACAATCTGTACCTTATTTATTGCAGTTTTGCTTAATCAGCACTTTATTATGACATTCGCATCGCCTACATACTTTTTGCTCCTTTTGCTGCTTGTGCCCTATTTTATATGGTACTTCCTGTTTCGTTCAAAACGCGAAAGCCATATATTATGGGCAAGCACCGAAACCTTTCGCCATGCACCGTCGACCTGGCGCACACGTCTCATTCACCTGCCTTTCTTTCTGCACGTTGTGAGTTTTGTGCTCATAGTGATGGTGCTGGCACGCCCACAAAGCGACCACTATTGGCACACAGGCGAAACTGAAGGCATAGACATCATGATGACACTCGACATTTCAACGTCTATGGCCACTCCAGATATTTCGCCCAACCGTATATCTGCCGCCAAGGACGTAGCTCTGGAGTTTATCAACAACCGACCGAATGACAACATCGGCCTTACGCTGTTTGGCGGAGAAGCTTACACACAGTGCCCACTTACAACCGACCATGGTACGCTGATGCGAAGTTTTAAGGGTGCCACCTGTTCGCTGCAAAACGATGGCATCATACAGCCTGGCACAGCTATAGGTATGGGTATTGCAAGCGCCGTGTCGCATTTGAATAACAGCCAAGCCAAAAGCAAAGTTATCATACTGCTTACTGATGGAGCAAACAATACTGGCGAAATTTCTCCCTTAATGGCCACCGACATGGCCAAATCTCTTGGCATACGCATTTATACCATATTGTTAGGCACAGAAGGTAAGGTGAACGTGCCTGTGGCTCAACTGCCCAATGGCGAAGTTTACACCCAACAAGTTGATGATACAGTGGACCCAACTACTCTCAAACAGATAGCACATGAAACTGGGGGAACTTTTTATAAGGCTACCTCACGCTCATCATTGAAGAAGGTGTATGCCGACATTGATAAACTTGAGAAATCGAAATTGAAGGTCAACAACCACAACCGACACTACGAGGCTTACATGCCCTTTGCCATTGCTGCATTGATAGTAATGCTGATTGATACGCTGCTGCGCATCACGTGGTTCAAACGTTTATAAAACGTATAAGTTTTGAACATCTACTTATAGATATTATTTATGCTAATATTTCAAAGTCCACACAACCTATATTGGTTACTGCTCATACCTTTGTGCTGCATCATATACATTTATCAAACAATACGCCAGCGCAAGAAGATGGCTGTACTGGGCAATCGTGACCGAATTATGGCCTTAATGCCTGGACGATCTAAATGGCGCAAACACATACGCTTTGGCTTGCTCATGCTTGTTGTAGCTGCACTTGTTCTGACCATAGCACGTCCGCTCTATGGTACAAAGCAACAAACCGAAACAGCTAACGGCATTGAAGCAGTTGTGATGGTGGACGTGTCAAACTCTATGCTTGCCAACGATGTGCAGCCATCGCGTTTGGATCGTGCAAAACTGCTTGTGACCAACATGGTGGACAAGATGAAAAACGATAAGGTGGCACTTGGTGTATTTGCCGGTGAAGCATACCCGCAACTGCCTATCACATCGGACTATGCTGCAGCCAAAACATTTATTGACGCGTTGTCGGCAGGCATGGTTACCATGCAAGGCACTGATATTGCAACCGCCATTGACCTGGGGTGTAAGAGTTTTACACAGAACAAGGACGTGGGCAAGGCTATCATACTCATAACTGATGGCGAGAACCATGAGGGAGGCGCCGAAGAGGCTGCCAAAGCCGCAGCCAAGGCTGGCATAAACGTATATGTGATTGGGGTGGGCACTACACAAGGAAGCGAAATTCCTACCGCAAATGGTCCACTGACTGACGCCAATGGACAAGTTGTGCACACCGCACTTAACGAACAAATGTGCCGTGACATAGCACAAGCCGGAAAAGGACTTTACCTGCATCTTGACCAAAGCAATAGTGCACAAGACGAACTGCAGGCACAACTCAAACAACTTAAACAGTCAACTACTACAACCTCATATACTGCACGCAACGAGCAATTTCAAGCCGTAGCCTTGATTGCCTTGCTCTTGCTTATTATTGAGGCATGTATTAATGACACGAAAAATGCGTTCTTTAACAAGTTCAAAATATTCAACAAATGATACGGTCTGGCATTATTACATACATTATCATAGTCTTAGCATGCTTGTCACCCAATATGGCTACAAGTGTGCACGCCCAAAATTGGATATATAGGTATACGCATATTGGAAATCAGAAATTCCATAAAGGACAGACTGACAAAGCTGAACAATATTACTTGCGACTGTTGAAAGAGGCACCTAATAACAGCAGAGCCATGTTTAATCTGGCCGATGCGTATCTGGCTAAAGGTGATGTAAGGGGGGCAGACAGTCTGTACAACAAGGTGACGCAGATTGAAACTAACCCACAAGTACGGTCTATGGCTTGGCATAATCGTGGATACATTAGCCAAAGAGCTGCCTTACAAAGTCGCGAACAAGAACAACAGTTGCTGCGTACCGCCATTGAGCAATACAAACAAGCACTGCGACTTGAACCACATAGCGACCGCACCCGTTACAATTTGGCTCTGTGCCAAAAGCAACTTAAAGAAAGCACGAACAACAAACAGCAGAACAAGCAACAACAAAAGCAGCAACAGCAACAAAAGAACAAACAGAACGAACAACAGCAACAGCAACAACAAAAAAAGAACAACAGCAACAAGCAGCAAGACAAGCAGCAAACTGAGCAATATATGAATTTGGCAAGGCAAGCAGAGCGTAGAGCGCTTGAAAAGCTCAAACAGCACCAACCCAGGCAACGCAGCAAGGACAAGAATTGGTGATACGACACATAGCCTTGCACGAAAGGAAAACAAGATTTTATTGAACACATGCCATATATCTCTACTAACATTTCTGACATATACAATATAAAGGACAAAGGACATATGCTTCTTTCGCACCTTGCTACATTATTCATAGCACTTTTTGTCTGCATCAATGCTTGTGCACAATCATTCAAAGCCAACATTGAGGATGTGGGCGGCTACTATCGCCTGACCTTTACAGTAACGAGCAGCGATGTCAAGGGCTTTACCCCACCCTCGCTCTCGGCTTTTGAGGTGTTGAGTGGCCCAAGTACATTTACATCAAGTAACTATCAAATAGTTAACGGCAGAGCATCACACAACGAAAGTACGACCTACACATACATACTGTCTGCACGCAAAAGTGGTCAAATAACTATTGGCGCAGCCTCAGTGCAGGTTAATGGCCGCACTTTGCACAGCCGCCCTATCAGGCTGCACGCACAATCTGGCAGTAATAACGGCACAGGCAGTCACAGCAGTGCATCACAAAATAATACAAGCTATGACCAACTGCAACAGGCTGGCAGCAAGGTTACGCAACACGACCTTTTTATAGATGTAACTCCCAGCCGTACTAAAGTATATGAACAAGAGGCCATATTATTGACCTACCGCATACATGCCCGTGTGGGGGTGGGATTGTCGAATACGAGTTTGGTTCAAAAGCCCGATTTCAAAGGTCTCATTTCACAAGAGCTACCTCTGCCTGGCAACCAAATCCAAACTACTCTTGAACACCGGAACGGCGCGGCATATCGTACCGGAACAATTCTACAATACTTAGTTTTTCCACAGCATAGCGGCAGCATTACCATTCCGAGCATAACCTTTGATTGTGCTGTAGTGCAACAAGACCATACAATGGATTTGGCTGATGCTTTTTTCAATGGTGGAGGCACGATTGGGGTGCAAGTACGCCGCAGTGTGGCGCCACTGAAAATACAAGTTTCGTCACTGCCCATGCCACGTCCTGCAAACTTTTCGGGAGCTGTGGGCAAATTTAATATACAAGGAGAATTACTCAACAGTCATATCAAAACAAATGATGTGGCCACTTACCGCATTACGCTTAGCGGATTAGGCAATCTTAAACTCATTACGGCCCCGGTCGTTAACTTCCCCAAAGACTTTGACACCTTTGATGCCAAAACGACAGACAACACGAAAGTCAACACCGATGGGCTGCATGGACAGTTGACCTTTGATTACACCTTTGTACCACGAAACGTGGGCGATTATACGATACCTGCTACGGATTTCGTATTTTTCGATTCTACCACAGGTACTTATCGCACCATACGTACAAATCCAGTAAAACTGCACATATCCAAAGGCTCTCAATCAAATGCCGACGTTGACAAGCAGTTAGCTTTGCTCAAGAGTGATATTAGAAATTACAAGCCTACAGAACATAGCTCTATATTGGCCTGGGGCAGCACAAGCTATGTTGTGCTTAACATTTTGCTCATTGTCATCTCTATAGTCTTATGGATACTTGTTAGTATTTGGAACAGGAAACAACATGACACCTCCCTGCATAACAACAGCCGTGCATACAAGAATGCCATGCGCACACTCCGACTGGCAGACCCCACGGCTAAAGGACAAGAGAATGGCAAATATTATAGCACAATAAGCCAAGCTATCGACAACTATTTGGCAACTTACTTCGGTCTGCAAAAGTCTGACATGAACAAAGACAGCATACGGCATTTATTACAAGACAAGCACATAGATGATACGGTCATCAACAACTTGTTTGAAGTTACTGATTATTGTCAATATGCTGAATTTGCTCCCAATAATGATGCTGACAAAGTTCAGACTTTAGCCAAAGCCAAAGATGTTATTAAGTTGATTGATGATGCTTTGAAGAATAAGGCTTAAACATAATTTTCACTCTCACCTATACGTAATAATTCGATGCGAAATTTCATCATATCATTACTTGTCATGCTGGTTGCCACGAATGTAACGGCACAAACAGCCAATGACAAGGCTGAACAAGCTTACCAACAAAAGGATTATGTGCAAGCTGCTAAAAGCTATGCCCAACTCTTGCCACAAAAAGGCGAAGTAAGCCACAACGCAAAGGAGTTGGAGGCCACATACTACAATTTGGGTAACTGCCACTACAGACTTAAGAATATAGGACAAGCCATTTGGTGTTATCAGCAGGCTCTCAGAATAAATCCTGCTGACGATGATGCCCAATTCAATCTGCAACTTTCACAGACCAAAACGCAAGATAACCTGAACGCATCAACTGGGCTATTTTTTACGTCCTTCTTCAAAAAGGCGGTCTGCACTGCAAGCAGTGATACATGGGGCGTCGTAGCGCTCATCATGTTGGTTCTGTGCGTGGCATCTGCTTTGACTTGCAAAACGGGTAAAAGCATAAGCATACGCAAAGCAAGTTTTGCTTTCAGTATTATCTTTGGTATATTCACACTATCTGCATACGCTTTTGCATACATTGAGCAGCACTTCATATACCCTGACACTCAGGCTGTTGTTGTTCAAGAAATACAAACTTACGCATCACCTACTGTCACTTCGGCCAAAACGCGCACCTTGCACGAGGGCGCCATTATTGGTGTAAACGGACGCACAGGCAATAATTGGATTGAGGCCGAATTGCAAGATGGCATGGTTGTATACCTACAATCGGATATCACCCTGCCAAATGCAAATGATTTATGCACTTCACCCATTAGCCCGTCTGTCAAACTTTGGCAGCTTTACTAAAAAAACTCCCACTACAATAAGCCACTCATGGACCAAGCTATAACCTTGCTACTAAACGGCAGTTCTTCGCTCTACCTGGACGGCATCGCATGGACCGCGACACAAACAACCACTTGGTTGGCACTTGCCATTGTGCTGCTATATGTCGTTATTCAGGCAAATGATTTAAGGGGCATTCTGCGCATAATCATCTGCATCAGCCTTTGCATCGCATTGGCCGACCAAGTGGCATCGAGCGTATTCAAACCCTTAGTAGCGCGCTGGCGTCCAACACACGACCCCTACATCATGTATATGGTTGATATTGTTCGAGGTTATCGAGGGGGTAACTATGGTTTCTTTTCAAGTCATGCAGCCAACACTATGGCTGTTGCCACCTTTGTCACGTTGCTAATGCGCCGCAAAACGCTCAGTTACTGGCTCGGCAGTTGGGTATTGCTCAACTGTTGGACACGCATTTATCTTGGAGTGCACTATGCCGGCGATTTGTTTACAGGACTCGTGTGGGGTGGCATTGTTGGAGTCGGCATATACAAGTTCTTTGTGTTTGGGTCTATGAAAGTGGCACAAACGCAACGAAAAGCGCAATATGCACTCCTTAATACAGAAAAGCCATATTTTACGACAAGCAATTACACTTTGCACCAATCACATTTACTGATTGCTGCACTACTAACTACATATTTATATATTGCTTTCAAAGCCTTATTCTTTGCAGAATAGGGAAACGTGTTCTTGTATAAAAACAAAAAGAATCAGACGGCCTATAAGCCGGGTTCTGTGCCCATGCACCCCAAAAAAGATGCACAGCGCCTGCCATTTATCCGCGCACTTTGTTGCCAAAGTGCTCTATCGTTCTACCCTCCAACGCGCATTTAATACTGTTTAGGCATTAAATGCTCGGACGAGCAGCCCTCTTACGCTGGTATACATGAACTTTCAACTTCTGACGTGCACAGCACACATGTCACCATGTGCCTGGTGGGCTCTTACCCCGCCTTCTCACCCTTACCCTACTGTTATAGTGACAGCGGGCGGTTATTTTCTTCTGCACTGGTTCACCCTCACGGACGACTTCCAATTAAGAAGCAGAATGCTCTACGTTGCCCGGACTTTCCTCCTGCATCTCAAAAAACGAATGCACACGGCAAGCCGGCCGACTGATTCTTATGTAACGCGAAGGTACAAAAAAATTAACGTCTACGAATGTCGTATGCTCAAAAAAATGTACTTTTGCAAACTAATGAAACGCCTTGCATACATATTACGGCTTTGCTGATTACAAGGACGTTGTCATAAACGTTGCCGATTATATAAGTAGGTGTTCTCTTTGCACTGACGCCTGCCGATTGTATAATATAATTCTGGACACCTACTAATCATACCTAAACCTCATGAAAAAAGGGCTTTTACTCATAGCTGTTGTTTGGCTCTCGACACTGCGAATTTGGGCACAACCAGGACGTACAACAATCTTGGCCCCCAATATACATACTGTAAGACTTATTGTTGACAACCAAATTGAAGCTTTCCCCGTATTGAAACTTAACGATGGTAAAACTCTGGAGGTCAGTTTCGACGACATGACACACGAGTACCGCCGTTACACCTACAAAGTGGAACATTGCGATGTTTACGGCAATGTATCTGAAGATTTATTTGACAATGAGTATGTCAATGCCACGAGCAATGAGGTTGTCATCGAAAACTACGAGCCGAGTCAAAACACAACTGTAAATTACACACATTATTCGTTTACACTGCCTAACACACAAATGCGGCCACTGCTTTCGGGCAATTACCGCATCACCGTCAGCACCGAAAATAACGAAGGCTGCAATGTACCGGTAATACAAACATACTTTGCCATAGTTGACCGAAAAGTCAGCATTTACCCCACATGCACAACCGATACCGACATTGACCACAATAATTCTCACCAACAATTATCACTCAAAATTGACTGCAGCAACTTACTTCTACGCGATGCTGAAAATGAAGTCAAAGTAATTGTCTTGCAAAATCGGCGATGGGATAATGCCGTCATTGGGCCACAATACACAGGCATCAACAACAACACTTTGCTTTGGGAGCACTGCCACAGCTTAATATTCGAAGCCGGCAATGAATACCGCAAGGCCGAATTCTTGTCTACACGCTACCCTGGAATGCACGGCGAAAGTGTTAGATGGATAGATCCATTCTACCACTACACGATGATGACCGATTACCCACGCAAAAACTACCTTTACGACGAGGACAAAAATGGTCTCAGCGTAACAAGATACGACAGCAATGGTGATGCCGATTATGAAGCTGATTACGTCATGATGCACTTCAAACTTGACATGCCACGCTTGCCTCAAGGCCAACAAGTCTATGTTTACGGACAATGGACTGGTAACAACCTTAACCCAACCTGTCGAATGCAATACAACGACTCTGAACAGGCTTACACGGCTGACATCTTGATGAAATGCGGTTACTACAACTACATATATCTTTGCGCTAAAAACGACTCAGCAAGAGGTTATACACAACCAACCGAGGGCAATTTCTTTCAAACAGAAAACGAATATGATATTCTTGTGTACCACAAGCCAACCGGCACAAGATATTGGCAACTGGTAGGCTGCATCACACCTATTTATCGAAACAAATAATACTTCCCCACTCCACCACTTTACACCGACATCACACAAACATGTTTATTCAAATACTCGACTTTATCGGCACATTTGCCTTTGCAATATCTGGCATTCGTTTGGCTTCTGCCAAGCATTTCGACTTATTGGGCGCATACTGCGTAGGCTTGACTACTGCCATTGGCGGAGGCACCATGCGAGACCTCTTACTGAGCCAGCCTCCGTTTTGGATGACAAATTCTTTTTACCTTATTTGCACAGGCTTTGCCCTTATTTGGGTAATCATATTTCGCAAGTTTCTCATTAAGCAAGAGAATACTTGGTTCCTGTTCGACACGATAGGACTGGCTCTTTTTGCCGTCGTTGGCATCGAAAAGACACTTGCTGCCGGATTTCCATTTTGGACAGCCATAATTATGGGTACTATGACTGGTGCCGGAGGGGGTGTATTCCGTGATGTTTTTATAAACGAAGTACCACTTATCTTCAGAAAAGAGATCTATGCCATGGCTTGCATCATTGGCGGCATAGCCTACTTCATCTGCTACAAAATCGGCATGGGCAACATTGCTTCAGGACTGATATGCGGCCTATTTGTCATCATATCCCGCATCTTGGCTGTTCACTACAAAATACACTTACCAACACTCAAAGGCGACAACGAGTAAACTGCACAGCTACTTACCACCATGAGCATGATATACCTGCATGTGCCATTTTGCACCAGCCGCTGCATCTACTGCGATTTCTATTCCACCACCCAATCAGCAACTGTCAGACACGAATATGTCAATGCGGCTTGTGCCGAACTTGCCAATCGCAAGAGCTACCTGGCTGACAGGCATATCCAAAGCATATACTTTGGGGGTGGGACTCCATCACAATTACAAATAAAAGAGATTGCGATACTTCTCGATAGTATCAACAAACACTACGATATTGATACCAACGCTGAAATCACGCTCGAAGCTAACCCCGACGATGTTACACCCGACTTTGCACACAATCTGCGCAACCTTGGTTTCAACCGCGTCAGTTTGGGCGTACAGAGTTTCAATGACCGGATATTGAAAATGCTCAATCGACGTCATGATGCAGCTACAGCACAAGATGCCGTACACACCCTGCAACAAGCCGGGCTTGACAATATTAGCATTGACTTGATTTATGGATTGCCCACTCAACTGCTGCAAGATTTTTCGTCAGATTTACAAAAAGCCTTTTCATTGCCCATCAAGCATTTGTCAACCTACGCGCTAAGCATTGAACAAGGTACCTTGCTACAACGCAAGATACAATCTAACGAACTTGCCGAAACCGACGAAGACACTTTTATAGCCGAATACGAGATCATGATGCAACAAGCTCACGCACATGGGTTTGAACATTATGAAATTTCGAACTTTGCCTTACCTGGCTTTGAATCAAGGCATAATTCTGGATATTGGAACAGCATTCCCTACCTTGGCATTGGACCTGGAGCGCACTCGTTCAACGGTACAGACGAAAGACAATATAACGAGCCGAATTTAGGAAAATATATTTCCGCAGCGGGATTTCCGCCACACACCATCGAGCACCTCACGCTCTCCGATCAGTTTGACGAGCAAATATTTACATCTCTACGTACCCGCAAAGGGCTCTCGCTCAAAAACTTGGAAAAGAGGTTTGATAAAGCATGGCTTGAAGACTTGAAAAGAGCTGCGCAAAAACATATCTCCAGCGGAAACTTGACTTTCAACAACAACACGCTATGCCTCACACGAAAAGGTATTATGACAAGTAATGATATCATCAGCGACTTGATGCGTGCAGAATAAGTTGCAACCAGAACACCGACTTAGCCCCAATAACAGATTGTGCAATCTGCCATTGGGGCTTTTTGCCTGACTTGTAAAAGAGGTCTGAAAAACGCAAGCACTAATAGGGGCGACGCGTCTCGCGTCGGGGAAAATGCAATGTTCATACACAAAATAAAGGTTCACAGACAGCACTAATTACACGCCTGTATGTGCCTTTGCCTTAGTGCCCGACGCGGGACGCGTCGCCCCCATTAGTGGTAGCGTTTGGTGCTTGAGACCATTCGCTTGATTACGTTTCACCGAACAGCTATAACCATGAATAAAATCACTCCAAGCGGTCTCGCTAAAAAGTCTATTTTTAGCCCCCCTCGTCATGCTTGCGCCCCACATAGTACAATGTAGCCTTGCTGCTGCGCCGGCGCGGCACTTGCAGCTGCACCAGTTCACGCCCTAATGCCACGGTCGTGAACTTCTGTCCCATATCACGTGTGTTGCGCACCAGTTTGCTCACGGGCACAAACCCTTTGTCCGCCTGGTCGCGCCGTTGCACTTCGGGCGTGCGGTCAAGCACATTATAGCGAATGTCGTACAATTCGTCCATAAGACTGATGGCCTGCTCGGTCAGACCGCAATTAGTCGTGTTGGCAGTTGCTTGCGGTGCGCAGTCATTGTCATTGCCATTGCGCTTTTGCAGCTGGGGCGTTTCAGTGTTTTTAGTTTGTGGTTCCGGGTTATGCGCGATAGCATCGATCAGTTTGTCAACACCACGTTTCACAATAGCATCGGCATAGCGCAGCATTCTGTTAAGCATTCGTTTCATGATCATACAATTTGGTTTGATATAAAAGTAAAGTGCTGCAAAGGTAACACCAAGACATTGCACCCATCAAAAAAAGTGTACAATTTGTACACAAATATTTGCTCCCTCCCCGTCATCCCTCTTGTAAAAGAGTGCGTGTGTTTTTACTGCCATCTTACACTTTTTGTGTCTAACAAGTTGATATACAGATGTTTCAAGAGTGTAAGATGATTCCAAAGTATCTTACACTCTCCTGTATACATCTTACACATCACACCCCGCTGCTACGCAGTCGGTTTTGTCGTATGCGGTGGGTTATACGCCATAGGGACGTAGAGATTTTCGTCGGAGCAACAGACTTTTCTGTTCCCCTATGCCGTAATATCCTCCTCCCGTACTTGTGCCGTGTGGCAGCGTGTGGGTTGTGTAGGTTGCGTGTAGGTGGCATTGACAATATCTTACACTGAGTAAAGTACTGATAATCAATAAGTTGCAGCGTGTTTGTGTAAGATGTAAGATACTCGGCAAGTAAAGCTTTTGTAGTATGGTAAGGGGGCCAAGTGCCACTAAACGCAAGCACAAAACGCAAGCAGCAAACGCTACTACCAAGCGCAAGCACTAATGGGGGCGCCGCGTCCCGCGTCGGGCATTAAGGCAAAGGCTCAAACGCCAAATAAAGGCTCACAGACGCCGCTAATTACACGCTTGTCTGTGAGCCTTTGCCTTAAAAATCCCGACGCGGGACGCGTCGCCCCCATTAGTGGTAGCGTTTTGTGCTTGCGCTTAGTGGTAGCGTTTTTTCAGACTTCGTTAATGCGTCACCCAATATCAATATGCGCCATTCAATGGCGCAGAAAAGTGGCGAAGTCAGGACAAAAGAAGGACAGGATTAACGCTTGCTGTACATGCGTCTATCCTGTCCTTTCTTTTATTGCAATTTATAACAAAGCGCCATGCCGTCAATCATCGAGCTTGCGATAGCGAATGCGCTTGGGTTCTTCAAGTCCAAGGCGTTTGGCCTTGTTCACCTCATAGTCCGTGTACGAACCTTCGAAGAAGAATACATTGCCATCACCCTCAAAGGCCAATATGTGCGTACAAATACGGTCGAGGAACCAACGGTCGTGGCTGATAACCACCGCACAACCGGCAAAGGCTTCCAAGCCCTCCTCCAGGGCACGCAGCGTGTTGACATCAATGTCGTTGGTTGGCTCATCGAGCAACAATACATTGCCCTCTTGCTTCAGGGCAAGGGCCAGTTGCAAACGGTTACGCTCACCGCCCGAAAGCACGCCACACTTCTTCTCCTGGTCGGCTCCAGCAAAGTTGAAACGGCTCAGGTAAGCACGCGCGTTGATGTCGCGACCGCCCATGCGCATCAGTTCGCTGCCACCGCTTATCACCTCATACACACTCTTGTCGGGATCAATGTCGGTGTGCTGCTGGTCAACGTATGCCAATTTTACGGTCTCGCCCATTTCAAATGTACCGCTGTCGGGCGTGTCCAAGCCCATGATAAGGCGGAACAGCGTAGTTTTACCCACACCATTAGGACCAATCACGCCCACAATGCCAGCGGGAGGAAGCGTAAAGTCAAGGTTTTTGTAAAGCACCTTGTCGCCAAAAGCCTTCGACACACCATGCGCCTCAATCACCTTGTTGCCAAGTCGCGGTCCATTAGGTATGAATATCTCCAACTTCTGTTCCTTCTCCTTTACGTCTTCATTCAGCAGTTTGTCGTAAGAGTTCAAACGCGCTTTACCCTTAGCCTGACGTGCCTTGGGGGCCATGCGCACCCATTCAAGTTCGCGTTCCAACGTTTTGCGGCGCTTGCTTGCCACCTTCTCCTCCTGTTCCATGCGCTTGCTCTTTTGCTCGAGCCACGACGAGTAGTTGCCCTTCCAGGGTATGCCCTCACCACGGTCAAGTTCCAAAATCCAGCCAGCCACATCGTCAAGGAAGTAGCGGTCGTGTGTAACGGCTATCACCGTGCCCTCATACTGGTTCAAGTGCTGTTCCAACCAGTCGATGCTCTCCGCGTCAAGGTGGTTGGTCGGTTCATCGAGCAACAGCACATCAGGCTTTTGCAACAAGAGGCGGCACAATGCCACGCGGCGGCGTTCACCTCCCGACAGGTGTTCTGCCTTCCAGTCAGCAGGCGGCAGGCGCAATGCGTCCATGGCACGTTCCAAACGACTGTCGAGATTCCACGCATCGGTGGCGTCAAGAATATCCTGCAACTCGCCCTGACGGGCAAACAAAGCATTCATCTTGTCTTCATTCTCGTAGTACTCGGGCAAACCAAACTTTTGGTTAATCTCCTCATACTCGGCCAAGGCGTCCACCACATTCTGCACACCTTCCTGTACAATTTCCTTCACCGTCTTGTTATCGTCAAGATGGGGGTCCTGCGGCAAATAGCCAACCGAATAGCCCGGCGAGAATACCACCTCGCCCTGGTAGTCGTTGTCCAGTCCGGCAATAATCTTCATGAGGGTTGACTTACCGGCACCGTTAAGACCTATGATACCAATCTTGGCACCATAAAAGAAACTGAGGTAAATGTTTTTAAGTACCTGTTTGTTGTTCTGCTTGATGGTCTTTGACAAACCGACCATCGAGAAAATGATTTTTTTATCGTCTACTGTAGCCACTATATTGTAGGGGTTTAGGCGTTGTTTTATTTCTTTTTCGTGAGCGTGATAAGCGTCTTGCCGTGGGCATCTTTGAGCAACATTTCATTGCCGTTCACCTCCGATGTGCGCACCTTGTCGAGTGCAGCCATAAAGTCGCTTTCATAGGTATCGTCGGGGCAGAGCATACGCGTCATGCCCATGTGCGAGAAGTCGGGTTTGCCAGCCGCAAACTTTTTCAAATTCATCGAGCCCGTAAGCCGGTTGCAGCCCGTAAAGCCATAAACATTTCCCTCGTTAAGGTCAAAACCCAGGAAAGGCGTTTCGTCGCTGGGCGTAATAGCGCGCCCGCCGATATTTGTCACACTCCATTCGCCTCCGATGGCATACGTTGACTTTTGTGTGGCGCACGATGCCAACAGCAGCATGGTGGCAGGAATAACATATAATAATCTCTTCATAATTCTTTATTTAGTATTTAGTAAGTTACAAATTCGAGTTTCGGATTTAGACGGGTATGGTCTGAAAGTTGAATTACAAATATGTTGTCGGAGTTAGTTGACAAGCTGTCCGGCCACCCCGTCAGACTTTTATTCCGCCAAGGGGTTCCACCCTTGTGCTTTGAGGTCAAACTCATTGCCATCGCGTGTCACGAGTTTGTTACCCAGTTCGGGCTTTGTCATGTGTCCGATAACCTTCACGCCCTCAATTTGCGAGACGCGTTCGTGCTCGGTCAATGGCACAGTAAACAGCAATTCATAATCCTCGCCACCATTCAATGCGGCCGTGTACACATTCACGTTAAACTCCTCGGCAGCCACGGCAGTTTGGTAGTCGATAGGTATGCGTTCCTCGTAAATGCGGCATCCCGTATGACTCTGCTTGCAAATGTGCATGGCCTCAGATGACAGGCCGTCACTTATGTCCATCATCGACGTGGGATGTATGCCAGCCTCACGCAAGTGTTCAATTACATCGCGACGAGCCTCAGGCTTCAAAAAGCGCTCTATCAAATACTCACGTCCTGCAAAGTCGGGTTGTGCAGCCGTTTCGGCATTACCCTTTTGCGACTCGAATATGCGTTTTTCGCGCTCCATCAACTGCAATCCGAGGTAGGCTGCACCCAAGTTACCGGTCACACAGAGCAAATCTGTGTCCTTTGCTCCCGAGCGATACACGATATCCTCGGCCTTGGCCTCACCAATACAAGTAATGCTGATGGCCAGTCCCGTGAGAGAAGACGTCGTGTCGCCCCCCACAATATCCACGCCATGACGCTCGCATGCCAAACGAATGCCGGCATACAGTTCCTCAACGTGCTCCAACTTGATGCGCCGACCTACAGCCAGGCTCACCAGCAACTGCCGTGGTGTGCCGTTCATGGCATACACGTCCGACAGGTTCACCATAGCAGCCTTATAACCCAGATGCTTGAGCGGGGTGTAAGTCAAGTCAAAATGAATGCCCTCCATCAGCATGTCCGTGGTCACGAGCACACGTCGGTCATCGGCGGGGTCGGTGCTATACTGCAACACAGCACAGTCATCGCCCACACCGCGCAGTGTCGAGGCATTCTGCATTTTAAGTCCTTCGGTCAAGTGGTCTATCAAGCCAAACTCTCCCAAAGTTGCTATTTCTGTCATTATATATAATATCAACATGTTGGCAAGAATAGCTGACAAGTCAGCTCCCTATTACGCCAACAATTATATTAGTCACTGATGTTTCGGATTTAACCTGGGCGGGCTGAATCCAAAACATGAATTAGTTAAACGTCTTGCTTTACTATTCCTTAAAAGTAGAAGCCCAATCCTATGCGTGCGCCCACGGTGCTCTTTTCTGAGAAAGAGTCGAGCGACATTTTATAGTACACCGAAGGCTCGATGGTAATATAGCGGTTGACAAAGAAGGCATAGCCAATCTCCACCGGAATTTGCACATCGTTAGATTTTGGTGTATAGTGCACATATTCTGCTCCGGCACCAAGGAACACGCCACATTGGTCAAAGTAGTAACGTGCACCAGCGCCCACACTCACATCGTTAATTTCCTTGGTGTGGTCATAGCTCACATTGCCACGCAGCATAAAGCAATCTGCCAAGAAATAGCCTGCCGTAGCATCAAGTCCGAATCGGAACTTTTGGCTTGAACTGTAAGACAAACCAATACCCGATATTGAGGCGCCCACATACTTTGTACCTTTTGCAAATTGTGCATGAGCCGAGAGTGTGCCCACAGCCAGTGCGAGCATGATAAACAATTTCTTCATATACGTATATTTTGTTTGTGTACAAAGATAGTGCAAACCGAATGCAGTGCAAAATGAAAGAATACTTTTTTTCATTTTACACTGCAGAGGTGCTGCCTATCTTATCAAAAGATAGTGCAAACCGAATGCAGTGCAAAATGAAAGAAAGTTTTTTTATTGTTATCCAATAAAACGTAAATATGCGAACTGGTTCAAGCACCAAACGCTACCTCTAATGGGGGCGACGCGTCTCGCGTCGGAAAAGTGCAATGCTCATACACTAATATCTGTGACCCATTGCCTTAATCCCGACGCGAGACGCGTCGCCCCCATTAGAGGTAGCGTTTGGTGCTTGAGTCCGTTCACATATTTACGGTTTACCGGACAACAATAATAAAATGCGAGCGCAGACTAAAAGTGTCCGCGCTCGCATGGCTTGTATTAACCGATGCAAGGAACAGTTATTCGCCCTGCCTGCAGAGGGAATAATTTACTTGCTCAACTGCATGCCAATGTACATACCATTGTACTGGCTCAACACCCTCGAAATAGTGCTGGCCGTTGTGCTTTTGCTCAAAGCCGAAACACCCTTTATGAGTGTCAGCATCTTGCTGCTCTCAATGAGCAAACTCAATTTGCCATTATTCATGGCTACGTGCGGTGTCATCGAAGCCAAACCACCAAGATAAGTCATCTTGATTTTCTTGTTCTTAGCATCAAGTGTATAGTTGCCTTGAATGGTACGTCCGCCCAAGTTGGCAGTATAGGTGTTATCCTTGTTAAAAGTAAAAGAGCACGCGCCCTTCTTAATACCCACTTTGGCCAGATTGTCATTTATTTCGCTCTCTACCTTGCTGGCAGCCACTGCGCCACCAGCCTTAGCCAGGAGATTTTCGCTTTCAAACACACAGTTGGCACCCGTGTAGTTCCATGTGCCCACAATGCTGCTCTCCGAAAGTGTTGAACCACCCAACACACCGCTGAGCAAATTGCCAAGGAGCGAGGCGCCCGTTTCAATGGCAGACGATGTGGTGGTTGAACTTGACGAACTGTTGCTGCTGGTGCTGCCTGCTGTTGTGCCACAACTTGCGGCAAGCATCATCGAGCTGGCCAATACAGCCAATGAAATATAAGACTTCTTCATTGCGATAATGATGTTTATTTACGCGTTAGCTGAATTAGTTGACGGGGTAACGGGGTAACGAATTTGCAGGTTTATGAGTTAACGGGTTGACGAGTTGTCCCGTAATTTCCGCCACGGTTTAGTTTATTATTTCAGTTGCAAAATTGGCAAAAAACTCCGAGATAGACAACTACCTCGGAGTTTAATAGACCAATCAGCGTTTGTTATAGACGAACACCGACTGAATTATAAGTTTGCGGGAAAAGGCTACAACAGACTACAGGCAAATATATCTGTATCTGTCAACGCCCATACGCATGGACTTACTTAATAATAGCCTTGACAGTTTCGGCAGTGCCGTCAACCAAGGTCACCTTTACAATAACCATTTGCTGACCGCCAGCCGCTACGGGTATAACAGCTTGCTTAACACCGCCCAATGACTGGCTGAAAATACAACGGCCATCGGCTGTGAAAGCCTCAGCCTTGGCCAGGCCAAGAGCTGATTGCGCAGTGACGATGCCATTGGCCAATGTCATGATGGGAGCACCCGTTGTGGTGCCGGCTGTCACTTGCTCAATGCCGTCAACCACAGGAGGCGTGTCCGTATCAACAGCTGTTTCAGCCACCTCGTGTATGGCGGGCACCGTCTTGCCAGTCCACACAATCTTAATAGCCTTGGCAGCACGTTGGTCCTCGCCGAGACTAACCTTCACCACACCATTGTTGCTCTCGGCAGCGAGGTCGTCCCAGGTAGTACCGTCATTTGTCACAGCAAACTTGAGACCGTCAACCGTTTCGGGCGTGCAGAAGAAGGTTACCGCCTTTACGTATGCTGCATTCAACAAGTTGTACACAAACTCGCCACCTGAGGCAGTAGTCAGTGTATAGACACTTGTCGAGGTTGAAGCATCACCATCAGTGGCATTACCAATTTTTATACCACTTTCGTCCTGCATGGCCGTAAGTTCGTTGGCAGGCTTGCCATTCACCTCAATTTCGTTCAGACGCAACCACTTTTTGCCGCTTGGAATTTCAGTCAGTTTGAAACGCACATAACGGGCCTTAGTCGGTTTGAACTTACCACTGGTATCAGTCGGAATAAAGTCTGTGGCAATAACGTCTGCGCCATCTACTGTAGCAACCACCTTGTTCTGTGGCAGGTCGATGCCGTACTCCACACTCTTGGTACCTGCTACATTAAGCGACATCCACTTGCTGTTATCCTCTGAAATTTGAACCAATGCCTTCTTGGCATTATCGCCATTGGTTGTACCCATACAGATGCGCACATTCTCAATGTTTACAGTCTTTTTCAAGTTTATCTGGTACACATCGTTCACCTGCTGTTCACGGTTCAAGCAAGTATAAGTGCTATAGTTGCCGTCGTAGAGGTAGGTTGCGTTGTGATCTTGCCAATAGTTGGTAGCGGGGGCTGACGCTCCGGCCACCTCGGCGCTTGTTGCAAGGTCGATACTGAATACATTGGCTCTGAAACGCTGCGTCTGTTTTTCACCGCTCTTGTTCACCAACACTACATAATGCACATAACCCTCGGGGGCGGCGCCATCGGCTTCAACCTTGTTCCACACCTTGCCGTCGAGGCTGTAAAGCACCTCATAAGTATCAGCTAACGTACTCTTGAAGTTGATGGCTGTCAAACGCGTGGGGTTGGCCAATGCTATGCCCACATATTCGCCATCTGCCATTTCGAGGGCAGAGGTTGACATGATATACAAATTGCTGCTACCGCCACGCACCGAAGCCTTGTCGGCATTTGCAGCATTGTTAGTAAACACGCTGACGCTGTTGCCTTTTGCAAAGAATTTGTCTACGGCGTGGGCATTGAGATAGCCAGTTACGAAGGGGGTAAGATAGCGATATGACGCATGCGTCAGACGCTCGGACGTGCTGATGCCATCTGAGCCAAAGCCACTCATGTGCTTGGTCATATAAGCCGCGTCGGTTGACAGTGCCGCAGCCTTTTTGTTTGTCCCCATATAGGTTGACCATGCTTCCTCTGCATTGCTCATGCTGTTGCAAGTCAGGAAGGTCTTTGTTGTGATAGCCATGTCGCGCAGACGCACCACCCATGGTTTGATGTCGGTAAGCAGCAGTTGCTCACTCTCGGTACCAGCGGTTTCGAGTGCCAACATCACTTCGCAGTTGTTCACAATCTCGTCCATCAAGGCGTTGAGTGCTGCGGCATCGCCACTCTTCTTGTAGTCGCTGATGAGCGTGTTGAGTGATTCGGGGTCGTTCTTGCTCAAGTAGGGGGCGAGGAAACGGTATGCCTTTTGTGCCGACTCATTGCCGGGCAGTACGCCTTTGAACGAAGCCTCCCACGACTTCATATTGTCAAAGCCCTTGTTGTTCCAGCAGTAGTCGCCAGCCGAGAATATGGCCGTCTTCGAGGCATCGCCCTGCTCCATCGGGTTGCACAATATACCCTGGTTGCTGGCAGTCAATTCGCTGGCAATGCTGCCACCGCCCACGTTGGGCATGTCCACGAAGTTGCTCTTCATGTCCAGAGGGTATATCTCGCTGGGGCCTGTGCCATTGTCGTTACAGGGGTAGTTCCACCACCAGATGGCCTGGCGACCAAACTGTGCCTGCAGCGTATTAAGGTCGTTATTATTGGGCACCGACCACACACCGCCACCGGTATAATAAACCGTCACATTGGCGGGCAAACTGCTCATTGCCTGGAAGAAGCTGTTATACTGAGAATCGGGGCCAGCAAAAGCGCGGCAATATATTTGCGGTGTAAAGCGCAGGGCCTTCACCGTATCTGCCGGATCGGCGCCCGCAATATTCCATTTATCCTCAATGGCATGCTGTATAGCGCCCACATTGTCGGCCGTCTTCTTCATTGTGGCCTCATCACCAGGGACATTCACATCATCGGCAAAGATGGCAAACTGACGGAAACCGAGGTCGTACATACTGCCAAACTTCTTCATTACGTCGTCCACCACCGTGGCACTGTTCATGATGGCGTTACCCGGGTGAATGGCCCACACCACGCTAACCTTGGTATCGGCAGCCACACTCGTAAAGTCCTTCAAATCCTGTTGGCAGACAAACCCTGAGGCCTTTTGGCTCTCTGTCAGTTCGGTAGGATATGGTTCCCCCCACTTGCCTGAGTGGTAAGGGTCGCTCTTGGGACCGTACACATAACAGTTCATTTTGTAGCGCATCATGAAGCGCAACAAGTCCTTGCGCACACTGCTTGAGTAAGGTTTGCCATAAAAGCCCTCAATAATGCCGCGCTCCTTCAAGTCGGCATAGTCGTTGATGGTCACAGTCTCGAGGTCTGCAATGCCATTGTCAAGCATCTGCTCGAGCGAAGCCAGTCCGCAGAAGGTGGCATCAGTGTTCTCGCCCAACACCAGCAAGCGTGCAGTACCCTGCCCACCATCGGTGAGCGACACAATGTGGCGGTCAAACTTGCCTTCCTTGCTCAGCACGTCGAGTGACAGACCGAGTTCGGCTGCCACCGCATTGCCTCGACCATTGGTGCCATTCACACCCAAATAGATGTTGGCCGCAACGGACGAAACATCGTCCAGGAATGTGGCTGTTATGCCATGTGCCGACAATATATTTGTCAAGCGATTCTTGGTAGACTGGTCAATGCCCTTGTCGCATGACACTGTCACCTCCGTTGGAAAACTCACCTTGCCTGTTCCAGCAGTTTGCTCATGCGGCACAGGATAGATGGTGTATTGCGCCATCATCGTCGAGGGGAAGATGAGGGCGGCCATACCTATAAATAAGGATTTCTTTTTCATTGAATTGTATTGGGTTATTGTTAGATGCTGAAAACTACTTGCAAGGCGCACATGCGCCCTTTGCCCGCAAAGGTATTTATTTTTCGTGAAAAATCTGCCAAAAGACAACGAATTGTTCAAGATGGGGCTTATTCAAACTCCTGAACGCATCTGCCAGACACTTTAACGCAGTTGACGGAATTAGCAAACAGATTGACAAGTTAACGGGTTAACAGATAAGTTTGCTAACGCGTTAATATAGCATTGACGTTCTGCTGTAACATGCACTATCAAGTTTTTGTACAATTTGTCTGCACTCTTCACTTTCGGCCGTATTCAATTTTAAGTTGCCTGAAGCGCGCTGCAAAGAAACGCAAGTACTAATGGGAGCAACGCGTCCGTGAAAATTAAAGCAAAGGCTCACAGACATGAGTATAATTAGCACAGTCTGAGAGCCTTTATTTAGTGTTTGAGCATTGCATTTTTCCGCGGGACGCGTTGCCCCCATTAGAGGTTGCGTTTGAAGCTTGAGCGCGTTCGCATGTATAGTTCGATTTTTTTGTTATTACTCAGTCCAGATGTTTTCCCATGCTTCTTTTGTTTGTGCTCCTTTCAGTGGATTTACAAACGCAGGATGTTGGGGTGTCGTGCCTTCACACTTCTTTATTTCGCCATACAGCCACACTTCGTTTAAGGCTGCTACCGAAGTACCCTTTATGTCTTTATCTCTCTTCCACATGTTCTTGTACCAATCATGAGCTTTGTAAGCAAGTTCTATCACTTGATTACGAGTGAGTACATAACATCTGAATGTAGACGTGTCATCCTCCGAATCTACGGCGATAAAAGCCCACGGGCCGATAACACGTTCCTTAAGAAAATCCATGTCTAAACATTGGTCTATTGTAAATCCCAGAGGGAATGATTTTCCCTTTGTCGTTTTTACCTGAATCAATGCAGTACGTGGCTTCCACATCTTTGCATCTTCGGGTCTTAGACATATAATGTCCACCGATTTGTAATTGTTGTATGTGCTATTAGCATTAAATGCGTCCCAGCCTTGCTGCATGAGTCTCATCTGCACGTAGCTTTCTCCAATAGCTCCAAGTCGTGCGTTTTGTCCATGATTATTTGCCATGTCATTAGTTGTTTATTATAGTGTTAATCGTTTGTTACCTCCAGTCAAATTCTTCTACGCCCAATATCTCCAATCCCTGGTATTTCCATCTTTCCTGATCAAAGTTCGGGGTATATTTTGTCATAAGCACTCTTACCGCATGATCTTCTGCTGATTCTATTGCGAGATTGAAGTCCATAACACGCTCATTAACATCTCTCGCCAATTCATTTTTGCCAATTTGATAATAGACGGTACCTATTCGCGTAATACAGGCCTGTTCTCTGAGGCAATCGGTCAATAGCCAACTATTATTATCGAGGATGAAGCCATAGAATCCACTCCCATCAGCATCACACATGGCTCCTAAAGCCAGATATTGTGGTGTGTTGTCATTCTTCTCTTGTACTTTAATGACATCACCTGTGTATATTATCTCACCGTTGATGTCTCGAAAATTGGTTTGCACACCAGCATATATCCTTTGACATACATATCCTCTGCCTTTACATTCGTCATGGAAAACTTCCCTAACAACTGCATCGTTATGCTCCTCGGCGTATTTGTCGTCCGTTTCCCATACATACATTTGGTTTCTATCAAAGAAGAAATCGCCAAACTTGGCATAGCCGAACTCGCCACGTCCCTTTATATAACGAACTTTCAGGTCGGGTAAGAAAGTCTTGACACCAGCTCCAATCTCATATTTATGTAGAGTTGTGTACTTATTTAGAGTTTTTAGTGTCCATACCTTTGGAAAATTTGAACATGATGGACTTGTACGCCATACGCCACATTCTTTGCCTATAATATCCCACCATGTTTTGGGTAGTGCAATATTCGGAATGTTCACAGCTTCCTCAAACAACGGTGCAATATACATATCATCAAATCCTGCAATGCCACAGCCTATGCGTGTAACCAAAAATCTGTTATTCTGATGTGTCTTGGCGTATTCGAGAAACCTATTTACGTAAGGTTCAATAGTTTCTACATCACCTTGCATAGTGGGAATTGCATAACATTGACCTGTAGGACCAACGCCAACACCCCATTCTGCGCCAAATTTTTCCATGGCCACACGTGCTGCGCCACCACCATGATAGCCTTTAAGGTTGCTACCAAACACAAAAACTTCGCAACATGACAACTCTGTGATTTTATTGGGAGTTACCGAAAAATCTCTAAGTTTCATAGTCTTTACATTTAATGGTTATTAGTCTGTCATTATTAGTTTTCCTTTTTCACTCAATTTTGATTTGCTACATTTTGGACAATGCCCTTCTACAGGATTCTATGTGCGAAGCCCATCCATTCGCCCACATTTTGGGCAAATTGGATATTGTTCTTGCAATGGCACCTTTACTATATCATTGCAATGTGAACAGAAGAAGTAGTAATTAGTCACAAACATAAAAGCTTCGTAGACGCTTGCGTCTGCCATAACTACATATCCGCACTTTGTGCATTTATAACCTCTTAACGTAGCCATAGTGTTAAAATTCTAACTTAAAGCCTTTCTGTTTTAGCTCATCGTATTTCTCACGATTAAAACTAAATAGATATGCTTTACGTTTAGGAGTAGGCCAGACAGTTTCCTCTAATTGAGTGAGAATGTCGAGGTAAAGCATTTTCTTGGCAAAGTTGCGTCGGTCAAAGTTTACACCTAAAATTGCCTCATATAGCATTTGGAGTTCTTTTAATGTGAATTTATTAGGCAATAATTCAAAACCGATTGGTTGGAAGTGAATGCGTTCACGCAATTTATCTAATGCCATACGAAGAATGAGGTCATGATCAAAAGCCAGTTGTGGTATTTCGTCCATACTGAACCATTCCGCTTTGGCTGCATCATCGCCACCTTTTACTTCTGCAATCTTCACAAGAGCGAAAAAGGCAATAGAGATGACACGTTCACGAGGATCACGATTTGGATCTGTGAAACAATGAAATTGCTCTATATAATAAGGCGACAGATTGGTTTCTTCTTTTAGTTCTCGTAATGCCCCCTGCTCCGCAGATTCATCCATTTTCATAAAGCCACCAGGAAAAGCCCACTTTCCTTTGTATGGTTCTGCTCCTCGTTCTATGAGCAATACTTTTAATTTCATTCCATCAAAACCAAAGATTACACAGTCGGTTGCTACCGATGGATGTGGATATTTGTAACTGTACATTTCTTGCTCCATTTTTACATTGCGTCTATATCTTGTGTAAGTTTTACACTGCAAATATACACAATAAACGCCACCAACCAAATCTTTTACGTAAAAATTACACAAGAATAGATACAGTTGTTTGATTCGGTCGCTACTTTTAGCAATATCTGTTGATTCCAGCAGAATTATCAAGGTTGTTATCAAACAACACCATAACACTGATTATCAACGCAATGCACACAATAATGCAGAGCGTATTCCTAATATCATATTATTCGATGCTTTATTTACCACCATCAAAGGTGGTAACTTACCACCTTTGATGGTGGATAACTTGGTTAATCATTTGTATCGAAACCATACAATGATGGGGAGATGACTCTTTGCTCATTGTTCACGGCTGAATTTTAGATATCATCTTCAAAAGCTCAAACAATGCTGTTTCCGTTTGGGTTATGTGGAACAGATTTTCAAGGTCAAGCATCTCGTTCACGGTCATTTCCTTTTCTTTCCACTCTACAACAAAAACCTTCCGCCCGAATAAAATAAAGCCAACTACATTATTTTATGAAGTCGGCTTTTATTTGATAAAAGAGTTTATTATATAACTGAGTCCACTTTAAGAAGTTGTTCTTCAAAGTGGACTCTGTTATTTTTTATTAGCGTCTGATTTAACTCAAAGACCGGCAAGTTGATTGGGACACCCCTTCAACTTGACTCCCTTTAAGAGTTTATGCAAGCTGCTGCTCGATGAAAGCCACCATTTCGGGTTCCTTCTCCTCTGCACGCTTGAGCAAAGTGAGCTGGTTGCGTGAACGCACGAGGTTGTGTTCGGGATACTGGATTTTGTAGTAAGTATCGCCGTTGAGGTAGTCGGCAAAGAAACGCACCAACTGCATGTAGGGGAAGAGCTTGGCAGCGTAGGGCAAGTTCTCGATTTCGATGGGGGTGAGGAAGGCACGCGCCGTCTTCAAATAACCTTCGGTGAACGACTTGAAGATGTCCATGCGGAATTCGATTTTGTCATATTCCGGACTATCCTCTGGCTGGGTGTTGGCAGCAGAACGAAGGAAATCGCCAAAGTCTGAGAAGATGAAGCTCGGCATAACGGTGTCGAGGTCGATAACGCAAAGCACGTTGTCGTTCTTGTCGAAAAGGATATTGTCAATTTTGGTATCGCAGTGTGCAATGCGCTTGGGCAATTTGCCTTCACGGTAAAGGCGCTCGCTGCGGCACATGTCGTCGGCACGCTTTTCTATTTCGTCGATAATATCCTTCACGCCGGCTGCACGACCCATCTTGTCTTCCTTAACTGCATCGTGGAACTGCTGCAAGCGGAACTCAATGTTGTGGAAGTCCTTAATGGTCTCACCCAACTGCACAGGGATATCTGCCAACATGGCCTGGAAGTCGCCAAATGTTTCGCCCACAATCTTTGAACCTTCGGGGGTTACACCTGTCTTAGATACTGCATCGGGTATGAGCACCATTACGCGCCAATACTTGTTATCGAAGATGTAGTAGTACTTGCCATCCTTGCAGGGTACAAAGTGCAACACCTTGCGGTCGATGTCGTCGGTGTGCTTTGCCTCAAGCTTTTTACGGATATGGGTGGTCACAGCCACAATGTTGTTCATCAACATGTCCACATCGGGGAATATGGCGTTGTTAATGTGCTGGAGCACATAATCGGGTGCATCGGCCTCGGCCGTTGTCACCTTGTAGGTTGTATTGATAAGGCCGTTGCCAAGAGGCTTTACTTCGGCCACTGTTCCGTTAATCTCGAACTGATTGGCAATGTGCTGCAAATCTTTCTGTTCCATGATATTATACGTATTGCGTGTTTATGTTGTTAATAGTTTCTTGTTATGTTGGCAAATATCGGGGTTAACAAGTTGACAAGTATGAATGGCTTTCAAGTCAGCGCTGTTAAAAGAGAAGCGAACAAAGTGCTTGCCCTGCAAACTGATTGCTTGCCACCTCTCCCTTTCAACATGTCTGTTGATGTTTTGCCTTAGCTTATTCTTAGTGCAAATGTAACATTTTATTTTGACAACTGCATTTTACAGTAGTAAAAACGCGTTGTTAATTTGCAGTTAGTTGGAGCAACAGTCCCTCACAGGCGTCCTCGAGCAATTCTATAACCAGTTCAAACCCCTTGGCTCCGCCATAATAGGGGTCGGGTATGATGGTTACGTCCTCGTGGTGCTGCAGGTAGTCGGCCATCATCACCACTTTGCTGCGTGCTGCTTCGTCGGGGGCCATCGACAGCAAATTGTCGCGGTTGCGCTCGTCCATGGCTATGATGAGGTCGAACTTGTCAAAATCGGCCATTGTGACGGGGCGCGACCGGTGGGTGAGATAATAACCATGGTCGGCAGCATGGCTGCGCATACGTTTGTCGGGCAGTTCGCCTTCGTGATAGTTGATGAGGCCTGCCGAATCGATGTGGAAGTCAACATCACGGCCGGCCTTGTGGACCATTGTGCGGAATATTTCCTCGGCTGTGCACGAGCGGCAGATGTTGCCGAGGCAAATGAATAGGATATTTGTCATAATGGGCGCGAAGTTAGCATGAAATTCAATACGGGGCAAGTTTGGCGGGAGGGATTTAGATGACGGGGGGAGGGAGTCTGTGACGAGTTAGTGGAGTTGGTCACCCCATCAACCCGCCAATCAATTTGTCGCGATGCGCAGGTAGCAGCGGTCGTCAAACGACACATTGCCCGCCATCAAGCATTTGGTGGCCGCATTGGCAGCGATACAAAGCGGATCGGACTGCAACACTTGCTGCAAATACGCCTCGGTGGACTGCCAGGTGTCGAAGAGCATGGGGTAGCCGTCTGAAGCAAGCACCACCTCCCCCACTCCCTTTGGCACAGGCAATTCGGGCACCAGGGCGTTGTCAACTGGTGTGCCGTCGAACACGGGATAGCGGTAGGGATTATATGGGTTGGGATCGTTCTGGAAATTGGTCTGCTCACGCAGTGCATCGAATATTATGGCGCGGCCAAGGTCGTTGGCCATGATGTCGGCCGCGGTGTGGCCATGCGCCAACAGGTATTGCACGGCATGACAACGTGCGTCGGTCAGTATGGTGTCGACTAATTTGTTGTGTGTGTAGGTGGTTCCGCCAAAACGGCATAAGCAGTCGCCCACCTGCCACACTACACGGCGCGCTGCACTGTAAATGACGGCCGAACAGGTGAGGCGGTATTCGGCCTTTGTGGCGGCTTGCGGCACATTGTGTGCTGCAAGCACGGCGGTCAGGTGGTGCAGCATAGTGGCCTTGTCGGCCAATGGGAGCAAGGTATGCAGGGCCTTGCACACCAGTTCCATGGCCATGCGTCCGCCATTGCGCCCGGCCACTTTGGAGGTGCTGCCGTCGACAACTGCCGCAAAATGGGGAGTAACCACCCAACCGTCTTCACACAACTGCGCATTGTTGCGTTTGCCTTGTATGAAATGCTCGATTATTTGCATATAAGTAGGTGTTCAAAATTATTTTATACAATCAGTAGGTGCCATTTTCACATTGAAAGCACATTCTCGAGACGCATCTGTTCCCTTCGGCCTCGGTCACATAGCCCGCTATGACCCCCTTCGGTTCCCCCGTTATCGGGGGACAGAAACCCTCACCCGAAGGGAACATCTGCGCCCCGATAATGCACTTTCAATGTAAAAATGATTTTGAACACCTACTTATACTTTTGTTCTCACGCTGTTTTACTTGATCTGCACTCTGAACGGTCCAGACACCGAGTTGTAGAGTAAGTCACCATTGTCAAAGAACTGTATGATGGCATATGCTCCATTGGCTCGATTGTCCTTGCCCAGGATTGTGCGGTGGCGTGTGGCGCCGGTGTGCCAGTCGAGTCCGGTTACTTCCCATCCTGTGGCATCGTTCCAACCACTTACGAATACCATTTCTGACGATGTGCTTACAGCAGGAATCATACTTGGTGAACTGACGTCGGCACGTGTCCACTTAGTCTCCCACTTGTTCTCTTTCGTGTTCCAGCTCACGCATTCAGCACCTCTGGGAGTCTCTATGGTAGGACCGATGGCAAGCACGCCTATAATCTTGTCGCTTATATCTTCCTTTGTCTGGCTGATGTTGTTCACCACAAAGGCGTCGTATCCTGCGGCTACTACGGATTGTTCCGACTGTACCCATTCGGTAGAGGCTGGTAATCCGCATGTGATGTCGAACGTTCCTGCCAAACGCTTGTTGTTGGAATATACAGGCTTGGCATCGGCAGGTATGGCATCACGCCAGAAAGCTACGAGTTTCATTCTCTTCGATCCGTCTGTTATCACCACGAGTTTGTCCTCGTCGTTGCCAAATCCCATTAGTGTAGGGGTTGATCCTGTGCCATATCCGAGCTTGATACATGGTGTTGCCGGACCTCCGTCATACTCGGCTTTCCATGCTCCATCGCTCTCGCTGTCAGAGAATTTTCCATTCTTGCATATCAGCTTTTGCATGAGTCCCTTGCCGTTGGCCTCCCTGTTGTTGCTTGCCACATATACCCCGCCGTTCTCGTCCACTGCTATTGAGTTTGTCAATATCTGGGTGCTCACCAGGTTGTAGGTATCTTCTACCTTAGTCAACTCACGGTTGAGTACAACGAGCGCATTCTGTGCCGCCACGATCAAGTGTCCATCGTATGTCATGGTAGCTCCCACCAGAGTGTAAGAGTTGTTGATATACGGTGTGAGCTTAATCTGACTGTCTAACTCTATGCCTTCCTTTGGATTCTTTGGGTTCTTCAGCTTGTATCTTGCCATGATGTGTCCGGCATTGGTGTACACATAGTTGTCCTTGTCGCACAACACATAGTTACCATTGGCTATAGACGCTTGTGGGGTGGCACCTAATACTCCGGTTACGGCTGTTGCAAGTTCAGAGTAAGACGAGTAGCTGGAAGTCAAGATGTTGAGTTGTTCTTGAGTCTTCATCGGTATTCCAGGCAAACCAGCTTCTGCGAGTCTTTCAAAGTTGCCGTTGGATACGTCAATGATAGACACTCTGTCGCTGCTCATTCCCCACATGTATTTTGGGGAAGTGGACGCGAGCGTCATGAGGTTCACAGGACCGCTGCTTGTTGCCTTGCATTTCGTCAGGTCGGCATAGAATGTGCCGTCCTTCACTTTTGCTGTGAAAGCATCAGTCTGCGCCGAATTGAAATGCGTGATGCTGTATTCCTCTTGTGCCAGCCAAGGGTTTGCCTTTGGTTTGGATAGTTCTGCTAAAGGTTTGTTGGGATTTTTGTTTCCCCCGTTGATGTCATCGTCTGTGCAAGCAGTAAACATCGCAGCTCCTATTGCGAGGGTGAATAATGATAGATACGTCTTTTTCATAATTATTTGTTGTTTTAGAATGAATACCCGTTTTGTAACAACAATTCCGAACCTACCAAAAGAAGGAAGAACAACAGTATATAAATATAGAATTGTTCTTGCTTGATGAAATCAGTGAAACTGAATTTCTTTTTCCAATGGTTTCCCAGGTAGAGACGGTAGTCGTTTATCATCACAAGGATGAGCACTATGACAAATACAGTCACAATCACTACACCAATCATGATGAGATTGCCATCTGAAATTGAAATGGGTGGTTCTGTTCCTGTCATGTTCATTATCTGTCGATTTGAGTGCAAAAATAGTTCCTCCCTCTTTGAAGTGATGGTAGCTTTTCTATGGTGGTTGTAGCTTTTCCACAAAAAAAGTAGTAGCTTTCCTAGGAAAGCTACTACTTTTTAGATGCTGTTTAATGAGAAATTACAAAAATATACATTTAGGCAGAGGCAAACTGTTTGCGCCATTGGCTGGGTGACATGCCCGTTTTTTGTTTGAATATACGATAAATCCATGTGTGGGATGAGA
>OGNQ01000042.1_pt1 | contig 108250 bp, 97 predicted proteins | sample 1573481 | NCBI WGS metagenome assembly OGNQ01 (sample SAMEA2581920, study PRJEB24529) | metagenome | biome: Human gut stool | place: China | collected 2011 | reverse complement strand
TAGTAAAAAACTTTGTAATAAGAATCTTTTTTGCTAACTTTGCATGGAAAATAACAATTAAAATGCTGAAATTTATATCCTTTGGCAGTGGAAGTAGTGGCAATTGCTATTATCTTTACACTGATACGGATTCGATACTGATAGACGTAGGAGTAGGAATAAGAATATTGAAGAAGCATTTCCATAACTATGGACTTCGCTTCGAGGATGTGCATCACGTCCTCATCACCCATGACCACGCCGACCATGTAAAGTCGGTGGGGAGTCTGAGTACTGACTATCATCTACCGGTATATACGACCCGTAAAGTACATCAAGGCATCGAGCGCAACTATTGTGTTCGAAAGAAGATAGAGCCTAGCCATGCTCGTGTGATAGAGAAGAACGTAACATTCACACTGGGCGAGTTTAAGATTACTCCGTTCGGCGTACCCCACGACAGTACCGACAATGTTGGCTATTTCGTGGAGTGCGGAGGTGTGAACTTCTGTCTCATCACCGATGTGGGCCATATTACCGAAGAGATGCACGACTTTATCGGCCGTGCCAACTATCTTGTGCTCGAGGCGAACCATAGTGTAGAGATGCTCCAACAGGGTCATTATCCCCAATATCTGAAGGATCGCATTCTGGGAGATAACGGTCATCTGAGCAACGACGATTGTGGCGAGGCGCTTGCCAATTATGCTACACCGGAGCTTCATCACGTCTGGCTCTGTCATCTCAGCGAGGAGAACAACCATCCTGAGCTGGCACGCAAAACCGTGGAGCAGATCCTGCGCAGCAAAGGCATCATAGCCGGCAAGGACTTCCAGCTGGAAGTATTGAAGCGCAAGACACCGAGCGAAATCTATAAGCTGGTGTAGGGCAGGTGTAAAACTAAAAAGGTAGCCGGATAAGGAGTTATATTGAGTTAACTCCTTATCCGGCTATTTCATGAATACGAAATAAACGGCTGCAATCAGGCAGCAGAAGGCTGCGAAATGATTCCAGTGCAATCCCTGTCCCTGAAAGAGGATATTGGCGATGATGGCGAAGACGATAAGCGATACGCATTCCTGAATCACCTTGAGCTGGACCAGATTAAACGGTCCGCCATTATCCACGAAACCGATGCGGTTGGCTGGTACCTGACAGCAATATTCGAAGAAGGCGATGGCCCAACTGAAGGCGATGACACCGATAAGAGGCCAGTTGCTGCTCACGCCCGTTTGTTGCAACTTGAGGTGCCCGTACCAAGCCAGCGTCATGAAGATGTTGCTCAGCACCAATAATAATATAGTATACAATCCGTTCATAATCTTATCTTTTTTGCGGGTGCAAAGGTAATATATTTTTTTAAACCCTCCAAATTTCAGGGAAGTTTCATTTCGTTTTTGTTTTGATATGGTTGTTTTTGGCAGATAAATTTCCGATGTTCTGATATTTATCTCTGAAAGATAAGTGTGCTGTTTGCGTATGGCTAGTAGGCTGTTTGGGGCGAACAGCAGACTAGCGGAATAGGGGACAGTCAGCTGTTCCTATAAGACAGTCATCTCAGACGGGGAAACCAGATTTCCCAATCCTATTAATATGATTTATGTTTAGCATTCTGCAAAAATCTCTTCACTCTTCACCTTTCTTCCCAAATCCCCTGTGTTTATCGGCATTTCGGGAGGTGAAGAGCTGCTGCGAACTCTTCACCCCTGCCAACCTCCCTGTTTATCGGTATTCCGGAGGGTTGGGTGAAGAGTGAAGAGTATTTCCGTGTTTGCTTCTGCTCTTTTACATATTATCTCTCGAAATATGTGTCAATTCAATGATGAAAAGAGTTTTAATTAATTGGCATCAGGATTTCGGTATAATCTGGCAAACTCTTCTAATCTAACTACTAGTACTCTTGGAAAATCGATGTTTTCTAAATCTTTGAAATGTTTATCATCTGATACAATGAAATCGGCATTAGCAAAGACTGCACAATCTACAAACTTATTATCATCGGGATTCTGTGTGATAAGATTCCAATGATAATGAGCATCAACTCTTTGGGTATTTGGAGCTTGAGTTATAATCTCTAATACCATAGTTGCTATTAATCGATTCGTTTTTAAACAAAGTATTTCTTCGTATTCTTCTAAAATTTCAGTTGTAAAGCAGAGACAATAGTCTCCATTCAAGAATCCTTCCCATAAGAAATAATTCTTGCTTTTTCTTGCAATTATCTGCAAGAGACAGTTGGTATCTAAGACGATATTTCTCTGCATAGTCAGTTTATTTATAAGCCGTGCGCAAATGTTCTGACTGCATTTCCTGCAACTTTTCATTGCTCATTTCGCCAGATTCCCAAAGCTTATCCATTTCTCGCTGCAAGCGGTCATTCATGAACTTAACTAATGTTCGTTTCAAGTCTGCCAAGTCCTGTTCTGACTGTAAACAAGAGATAACATTGAGCACCGCCTGTTGAGCCTGATTGAATTGTAATACTTGTGTTGCCATAATTGTAATTTTTAAACATTTCACTCTGCAAAGATACAGATAATTATTGATACTCCAAAGATTTTGAGAAGAATATTTTGATTTCGCAAGAAAAAATGGGGGATAATATAAAAAAGGTGGCGAATCTTTATTTCTTCGCCAGCCATCTGCGCACTGGCAGGTCGTAGAACTTCAGACAGAGCCAGGCGGCTGCTATCGAAACCGCACAGGTGATGAGTGCCTCGGGCCAGGTTTCACCAAGCGTGAAGAGCTGCTTCTCGATGAGCCACGAATAGAAGTAATACATAAACGGATAGTGTACGATATAGAGCGGGAAGGAGATGTCGCCCAGGAACGTGCAGACGCGGGTACTGAAACGGTCGGTTGTTGTTCCGCTCGCTCCCAGCCATACTATCGCCGGGAAAATCAGAATGATGCACACTGCTTCGAAAACACCATTCAGCATGATGCCATTCTCCATGATGCCATCAACGCTGCCCACACTACTGCCGCCAACCATACTCTCTATATAAGGTACGTGGAAGAGCAGGAGAAGAATGATGGAACTGATCCAGAACGCACCCTTTACCTTGAACTGGATGCGATGGAAAACACGGGACAGCAGCATTCCTATCGTAAACGGGCAGAGCATGCGCAGAAGTCCACCCCAGAAGTTGAGACCATCGAGCGTCCAGCCCACACCAAACATGCCATATCCGCATACATCCGTAGCCGTGAACCAAAGCAGCAGGATGGATAGGATTCCGGCGAGAATAGCCAGAGCCCTGGTGGAGAGCCTCCGAATGAAAAGGGCATAGAGGATGTTGCCGATGTACTCGAAGAAGAGCGACCAGGCGGGACCGTTGAGCGGAAACATTTCGCCATTGCCTCTTACCTCGTATCCGCCACCTGGCAGGGCGGGAATCATCAGCATGGCGCAGAGCAGGGCTGTCATCATTGCCGGTACCGAAGCCGGTGTGCCGTTCCAGGTTACGGCTCCCTGAAGGATGAACATTACGAGTCCTATCAAGGCACCCATCACTACCATCGGATGCAGGCGGATGAGGCGGCGCTTGAAGAATTTTCCCAGTGTCAATGTCTTTCCCCATCTGTCGTCGTATGCGTAGCCGATGACGAAACCGGAAAGGATGAAGAAGAAGTCAACCGCCAGATAGCCGTGGTTGATTTCCTGGATGATGGCTGAGCCGGATGCAAACTGGTAGCCTTCGAACACATGATACCACACCACGAGCAATGCTGCCACGCCTCGCAATCCGTCGAGTAGGGCATAATGGGATTTGGTATCTGCAAAATGAGTTGCTGATTGTTGTAAGTTAGTCATAAATTATGATTGTTAATATTATTATTAATATGATGATGATGATTTATTTGATTTCTTATTTTCTATATTTGAATCCACTTTTTCAAGTGGATTCATAAATTCTTTCTGCAAAGATACGACGAATATTTTGATTTCGCAAGAAAAATGGGGGATAATATAAAAAAGGTGGCGAATCTATTTGTTATCTCTGATTTTTGCAGCATCTGGATTGATTCGCATAATCCTTTAAATTTCAGTGTCCTCAACCATTTTCTTTCAGATTTTCTTGGGAGTTCCAATCTTTCTTCGTATTTTTGCACCAATAAGTAACGTGGAACTTTAAAAGCAAAAGAAATATGGAGGAAAAGAAATATCATATCGAGGAATCGAAGATAGCAGGGGATAAGGTCTGCGAGCCATCGCCTGCTTATCGTTCGGCAGCATCATCTGCATCATCAGCCTCATGGGATGAGGCTTACGATACCGATTCCTATCCTATGGGGCGCTCGCTGGAGCAGGTGATGGAGCATTGTGCTGAGGTTGAGAAATACTTGGATGATCCTGACTATTGGATTTCCATAGATGAATTTGAAGAGCAGATGCGAAAGGCAATACCGGGATGGAAATAGTAGAAATAAAAGTTGAAAGGCTTTTTCTTGCAGAATTTCAAAAGTGTGTGGCATATGCACTTTCTGAATTTGGAAGGAAAACGGTGAAGAATTGGAATGCTGAGTATGAGAAGATTAGGCATCGTTTGGAAATTATGCCGACCGGCTATCCTTTTGTTCCTGAATTGCAGAAATGGCAAAAGTATCGTGGCGCCATCATCATGAAGAACTTCAAGATTATCTATTTCTATGATGAAGATTCAAATCTTGTACGAATTGTGGATCTCTGGTATATGCGCCAAGACCCTAGTAAGCTGAACCTACGAGCCAGAAAGATAGAAAGAAAGGAATATCATTAGAATTATAAACACGAAAGAAATATGGAGGAAAAGAAATATCATTCTTCTCTTTTCTGTCGGATTCTTGAAAAAGTATTTAGGTGAAGAGTGGTGAAGAGTGGGTGAAGAGCTTCTGAGAACTCTTCACCTCCGCCAACCGCCCTGTTTATCGGTATTCCGGAGGGGTTGGTGAAGAGTGAAGAGTATTTGCTGTGTCAGTTATTCATTTTAAAAAGGAGCAATATGATGGTACATCGAGATAAGATATTATGTTTTTTGGTTTTATTCTGCTGCTTCTTTGCATATACTCCTCTGCAAGCCCAGCAGCCACGCAAGAAGGTGGGGCTCGTGTTGGGTGGAGGTGGTGCCAAGGGTGCGGCTGAAGTAGGTGTGCTCAAGGTGCTGGAAGAGGCTGATATTCCTGTAGATTATATTGCCGGAACCAGTATCGGTGCCATCGTGGGCGGACTCTATGCTATCGGCTACGATGCTGCTGATATCGACAGCCTCTACCGTAACCAGAACTGGCTTTTCCTTTTGAGCGACCAAGTGAAACGTGAATCGGAAACCTTTCTTTCTAAAGAAGAAAGGGAGAAATATATCGTTCATATTCCTCTTTCCAAAGAGAGAAAGGTCTCGTTGCCAACCGGTTATGTGAAGGGGCAGAATATCTTTAACCTTTTCTCTAAACTTACCGTGGGGTATCATCAGGTGGATGATTTCTCTAACCTGCCTATTCCTTACCGCTGCGTGGCGGTAGATCTGGTAGAAGGCAAGGAGGTGGTGTTTTCATCGGGCTCGTTGCCATTGGCGATGCGTGCCAGCATGTCGATACCGGGCGTGTTTGCTCCGGTAGAATGGAAAGGGAAGATGCTGGTGGATGGCGGCGCCTTGAACAATCTGCCGGTTGATGTGGCAAAGGAAATGGGAGCGGATGTGATTATCTGTGTAGATTTGAGTACCGGTTGGAAGAAGAAGGAAGAGCTGAAATCGGCTTCTTCTGTTGTAGAACAGCTCATAAGTATGATGGGGCAGAACAAATACAGGAAGAATATGGCTGAAGCCGATCTTTATATCAATCCATCTCTGAAAGGTTATTCGGCAGCCAGTTTCCAGTCTGAAGCCATTGATACGATGATACAGCGGGGAGAACAGGCTGCCCGCCAGAAATGGGATGAACTGATGGCTCTGAGAAAGTATATCTATGCTGATGCTTGTGATTCTGTAGCCTCCGATGATACATTACAGGATAAACGCCTCAAACAGCCGAAACCTTCTCAGACGGAAGCTTATCATATAGGAAGCATCCGGATAGAAGGCATCAGCGGAGAGGAGGAAAAGTGGATTAGAAAGAAAATAGCTTTACGGGAGAATTCGGAAGTCAGTCCTGAGGAGATAGATGGCACACTTGCCATGCTCAGGGGACTGAATATCTTTTCGCGTGTAGAATACAGACAGTCTAACGAGGAACCTTATGACCTGGTATTCATGCTGGAACCCAACGAATCCAGAAGAATCAGTGTAGGTGCACGTTTTGATACGCAGGATTTGGCGAGCGTCATTGCTCAGATATCCAATAACCAGCAGTTTTCTACCCGTCATCATTATGCCTTTACAGGACGCATTTCCCGTAATCCCTATCTGGAAATGAAATATGCCTATGGCAACCTTTTCGGAGCGAAAATAGGCATTTCCTATCGTATGGCTCATTATGATTTCGACCTTTATGCAGACAAGCATAAGTTGGATGCCCTGGAGTTTCTTTCGCATTCTTTTGCTGGATTCTATACCCGTGATATCGGTAATTTCAGATTGAAATCGGGAGTGCAGTTTGATTATTACCATTATCATTCTGATATGTTCGAACGCGACGGAAGCATCCAGACACGTTCGTCAGACCATTTTCTGAACTACTTTGCATCTGTTGTGATGGATACTTACGACCGCCGCTATTTCCCGACCCGTGGCAGCCGCATTCAGGTTCAGGGCATTCTGCATACGGATGACGGAATACATTATGCTGATGGTAATCCTTTTGGCGAGGCCGCTTTTCAAGGAGAATGTGCCGTACGTCTCAATTCCAGATTCTATCTGCTTCCTAAGCTCAAGAGCCGCTTCTTGTTTGGCAGTTCCGTACCTGCCATTTATCAGAATTATGCAGGTGGAGCAGCTGATGGTTACTATCTGCCTTGGCAGGTGGCATGGGAGAGTGCGCAGCATGTTCATCTGCTGGAGCGCAATGTGGTGACTGGTCAGCTCGGTTTCCGCTATCGGGTGAAAGGAAAGTTCTACCTTACTGCCTTGGGAGAGTATGGCAAGGAAGCCCGCAAGTTTTCCCATATTCTCATCGGTGATGATTTGTGGGGAGGAGCCTTGCGGGCATCCTATGATTTCGTATTGGGTCCGGTAAGCATTCAGGCTAATTATTCTAGCTTGGGTAAGAATGTAGGATTCTATATCAATGCAGGATTCTTGTTCTGATTTCCTTAATTGCTGCCCATATAATAAATAAGGTGGGGTTTCCCTTTGCCGAACAAGAATAAATCATTACCTTTGCAGAGGTTTAGAAAACATATAGAATGTATTTCGCAATCTTGAATTTTAGAATATAATAAATAAAAAGAGAGAATAAGATGAAACTGAGATTTTTGAAATTGCTGCTGCTCTTCATCCTGCCTTTGCAGATGCTGGCGGCAGAACTGGGTGTGGCTGGTAAGCAACTGGCTGCTTTGCCTGGAGTAAGTAACGTGGAAACGCTGAAAAGTACGCATTTCCCGGAAAAGTATGTGTTCTTTATCAAGCAGCAGCTCGATGCCAAGGATGCATCCAAGGGCTATTTCGAACAGAGGGTGGTGCTCTGCCATAGAGGATTCGACCGTCCTACCGTGCTCGTGACAGAAGGATATAATGCCAACTATGCGCTGCGCGAAGGATATATCGAGGAACTTTCCAAACTCTTCGATACGAATATCATTACCGTGGAGTATCGCTATTTCGACAAGTCGATGCCTGAGCCTTGTAACTGGGATTATCTTACTGTAGAGAATTCGCTCTATGATCTGCATCATGTAAACCAGACCCTGCATGCGATGTACAAGGGAAAATGGATTGCTACCGGCATCAGCAAGGGCGGACAGACTACGATGTTCTACCGTTCTTACTTCCCTGATGATGTAGATATTTCTGTGCCATACGTAGCTCCGCTCAACAAGGGTGTGGAGGATGGACGACATGAGAAGTTTCTGCAATATCAGGTATCAACCAAGGAAAACCGACAGAAGGTGCTCGATTTCCAGTTGCTCCTCTTCAAGCGAAAGGCTGCGTTGCTGCCAATGTTCGAGAAATATTGCAACGATAAGAAATATGTATTCAATGCTCCGCTGGCAGAGATTTTTGATTACTCTGTATTCGAATACGCCTTTGCTTTCTGGCAGTGGGGAGAAGACATCAACAAGATTCCTGCAAGAGAGGCAGATGACAAGACGGTGTTTGATTACTGGATCAACATGTGTGAACCTGACTATTTCACCAACTATAATGCCACAGCCTCGTTTGATGTGCAGGCAGCCCGGGAGTTGGGTTATTACGGCTATTATACCAAACCATTCAAGAAATATCTCAGTATCAAGACAGCTAAGGGCTATCTGAAGAAACTGATGGTACCAAAGGGGGCAGAAAACGTGAAGTTCTCGCCAGCACTCTATAATCATACGGTAGAGTTCCTGACCAAGAATGATCCGAAGATGGTTTATATTTATGGCGATATCGATCCTTGGGGAGCTTCGGGCATTTATGGCTTGCCTTTCACCAAGAACAAGAAGAACCTGCATGTTTATATGTGTCATGGCGGTTCGCACAAAACTCGCATCTTGTCGTTCCCAGAGCCTACAAGACAGGAAATCATCAGTCTGATAGGTGGTTGGCTGAAGGAATAATGCTTTCATCAACCAACCATGATGGATAAAATGAAAGATTTTTTCAAAAAATATCCATAAAAGTTTGGTGGTTTCAGAAAAATGTATTACCTTTGCACTCGCTTTTGAAAACAAAGTTTTTAGCAGAGGCACCCTTAGCTCAGTTGGTAGAGCAACTGACTCTTAATCAGTGGGTCTAGGGTTCGAATCCCTAAGGGTGTACAAAAACTCCGAAGAATCAATCTTGGTTCTTCGGAGTTTTTTTTGTAATAACGATTACCATTATACGATAGAGGCGATTTTGTAATTTTGCGCCATCAATCGTTGTATTGTGCAAATACTGACAATTATAGGAAATATTCGCCAACTGCCACAACGAAAAAGCGCCAACTGCCACAACGAAAAAGCGCCAACTGCCACAATGAAATTGGGTCAACTGCCACAATAGAATGGAAAAGCAACAAAGTTTAACTGTTTTATTTGCTTGATATTTGTTTCTTGAATAGAGATAGAGGTGCCTCTATCATATATTAATAAACTTCATAAATTCACAATCGTTATGTCAAGAAACAAGAAAACATCAGAGTCTTTATTCCAGTTCATGAACCTCCTCATCGCCCTGTTGCTGAAGAACGGGCAATACCGCACCTCGCTGCATTACAAGGCATCCCTCAACAGCTTTAAGCGATACCGTGACAACAAGGATATTGCCCTAAAAGAGATAGATGCAGAAGTGATGCGCTCGTATGAGGCGTACCTGCATCATACGGCGGAGGTATGCAAAAACACCAGCTCCTTCTATCTCCGCATCCTCCGTGCCACCTACAACAAAGCTGTGGCAAAGGGACTGACGCCACAGCAGCATCCCTTCTCGGATGTCTATACCGGTATTGCCCAAACTCGCAAGAGAGCCATACCTACAGAGAATGTCAGCCAGATCAAGAGTCTGCAATCTGTCAAGGATCTCAATCCCAAGGAAGAGATGGCAAGAGATACATTCCTGATGAGTTTCTATCTGCGTGGTATCTCTTTCATCGACCTGGCTCATCTCCGCAAATCTGACCTCAAGGACGGTTATCTTCATTATACAAGAAGAAAGACAGGACAGCGTCTCACCATCCGATGGGAGAAGGAGATGCAGGAGTTGTTGGAAAAGTATCAGGCGCAGACCGCCTCCTCATCTTATCTCTTTCCTTTCCTTGTTGATGATGGAAACAAAAGACAGGATAAAACTATTGACAAAAAGCAGGATGAGGCACGCCTATATCACAATGCGGAAGCGCGTATCTCCTACCACCTCAGAAAGTTTGGAGCTACGATAGGCATCAAGGGCAAGCTCACCCTCTATGTTGCCCGCCATTCCTGGGCAACGACGGCAAGAGATAATCATATCTCTATCTCTGTCATCAGCGAGGCATTGGGACATCATTCCGAAACCACCACACAAATCTATCTCCGTTCCATCAAAAGCTCAGAAGTAGATGATGCCAACGCCAAGATACTGGCAGCCCTATAAGCCACAAAAAAGAATAAAAAGAGGGATTTTGTAAAATGAACCAAAATGAACCAATTTTTCTGAATCTTTATATAAGAGACACAGAATCTCCTTGCAAAAATACGAAAATTGTTGGAAACAAGCAAATTATGCGTGTTAAAAAATTAATATCATTCTACGAAATTCTACATTTTTTCAGCATTCTTTTCGTACACAATCTTCTAAGTCGTTGATTGAAAGAATGTTTTTCGGTTTTCTGTGTCTCTTATATAGAGATTCAGAAGAACGGGAGTGATTGAGGGAAGGATTTTGAGGACAAAGGAATCGGACAGCTAATCATTCCAAGGGTTGCAGACTATCATGCTCTTGGATCAGGAGTACGTCTGTGATTAGAGGTTTCCGTTATTGGAAATAGACTAACCAACCCTTTCTTGCCAAGTGTTTTGAAACATGATTTCACGACACGGGGGAATGAGAAGTACACCCTGATCAAAATAGAAAAAAATAAACAATGATACAAGCAGACAACGAGGAGAGTTGGTACGCATTCAAGATATTTTTTGGGAAAGGAAAGCCTATCAAGGCATATTTCGTTGCCAAAGGGATAGAGCATATTTATGATGTGAAACAAGAATATTGGGACAAGAATAAGAAAAAGAGTCTGGTGAAGGAAGTTCCTATTATGCCATCTCTCATTCTTTTCCGTACTACGAGAACAGAAGCCGAAGAGATTGAACGCAATTTTCTCAATAAAGTGATGCTCTATCGTGGCAAAAATTCTGAGAACTTGAAAGAACCTTCTAAAATTTCAGAACGTGAAGTGAAAATCTTCAATATTGTAGCAACTTCTGGTGTTGAAGGACTGGATTTTTACGATGAGTATAATCCCAAGTTTACCAAAGGCGACAAGTTCCGAGTCATTGAAGGTCCTTTGAAAGGAGCGGAAGGCTATGTCGTCCGTATCAAAAAAGATCATAAACTTTATGTGAGTATCAAGGGGTTGTGTGCTGTTACGACAGGATATATTCCTAAAGCATACTTGCAAAAAATCGAATAGAGTATATGGAAATGTCAGATATTAAGCAAGTGTTACTGGCGAGGAAAAGTACCTCGCCAGTAACAGAGTATTAATCGAGATGATGATGAGCAGCCCAGCTGCCCGCATCCAGACACGGACACTCTTTGGGAGTAGTCCCCGGCAAATCCCGATGCCCCACAATCTTCGCTTTCGGAAAGAGTATCTTCAGATTCCTGAAAAGGTCAATGAGTCTCGTTTCCTGCTCAGTTGTCATGGTGTTGCAAGGCTTGCCTTGCTCATCGAGCCCTCCCTCATAGCAGATGCCGATAGAGCATCTATTATAAGGTCTGGCATGAGCACCAACCTCCAACAGCATCCGGTGCTGCGTCATCGTACCATCCTTACGGATGTAGAAGTGGTAGCCGATGTCATAAAACCCACGAGCCTTATGGTCACGGCGCAGCTGTTCCACACTATAGTCCTCATTGCATCGGCTAGCCGAGCAATGCAAAACCAGATATTTAATGTCGTCAGTCGACATATATTGACTTTGTCTCATAATTAATAATTCAACATTTAACATTCAACATTCAACACTCAACATTCAACACTCAACATTAAAGCATAGCATTTGCGCATGAGCTTACTCCCAGTGCAGTAAGAGCTGCAATCAAAGCTTGAACAGCAGCATTCAAAATTGAAACCCAAGAAATCTTCTTGGAACCATCATTAAAATTCTTCATAATCAGAAATGTGTTTAAAAGTGAAACATAAGTTTGAAGGGGTGACCACACCCTGCACTATGCAGGATGCAGTCACAGGGAGAATCCTACTCCAGGCCATCACCGCCACCGTCGGTGCCAGAGTCGGTACTGCTTCCACCGCCAGGGTTTGGTGTATCACCACCATCACCCGATGGCTTGTTGTCACTCTTGTCGTCCTTGGTAGGCTTCTTCTTCGCAGCCTCCAGGTCAACGGTAGTCTCGTTCGCCTTTTCAGCCTTAAGCAAGGCAGCTTGACCAGCACGGCTTGCCACGAGCTTGAACTCAGCTTGTCCAACAAGATTCTCAAAGTCCACACCAGGGTTGAACTTGATGTTCACCGACTTGATGTTTTCCTCGGTAAACTTTTCCAGCGACTCCGCACCCTCACAGTTGATGGAGATGCTAAAGACACCAAACTCACCGAGTTTAATCTTGTTGCCGTTGAGTAGTTGCTCTACAATGCAGTCACACATGTCCGACAGGATGGCTTTCACCATACCTCGGCTGTAGCCAGCGTTATGTGATGCAATGTGCTTGCAAAACTTGTTCAAGTCCCAGATTTCACGAACTTGGTTCTTGGCATAAGCCTTTTGAGGCTCCTCTGGTTTGATAGGATTACCCATCATGTAAATAGAATACTCAATCATAATCGATTCCTTTCTTTTAAATTGTTAATACTAAAATTGACAGCTACTCCAAACTTCGAATGTCGAGCACCCCGGGTATTGAATTCTTCACTCATCACTCTTCGTTCTTCGTTTAAGCTGTTGCAAAGATACAACATCCGTGGTTCGAAAACAATCCCGTTGAAAGGCATTGAAAAACGTTGAATATCTATTGAAAAAGGTTAAGAAAATCATTAAGAAATCATAGCCAGCAAGTCATTTTTTACTTTTTTACCCTTTTACTTTTTTACCTTTTTACTTTTTTACCTTTATACGATGTCAGATGTAACTTTCAATATATACGGAGGCAATAACCAAATCCTCCCCAACGCTACAAAGGCAGAGCAAAACTTCTATGGCGACCAGTTCGCAGAGAAGACGCTTGCCAAGGGTGGCGAAGCACCTCAACCTCTCACCGAGGAAGAACAGGCTTTGTCTATATATATAAATAAGGTGGAATCCTTGCGAGGCTACATCACCCTCCTTCGTTCCTGCAAGACTGCGAGAGACCTGGGCGAGGTGGTGGCAACCATGCGACAGCAAGAGCCATCCCTCACCGATGAGCTGATAGTGAAGCAGAGTTTCATTTCCCTTCTCCTTCCCTTCGTTCCGAAATGGGAGAAAGGGCAGACCATCGACAACATCCGGGTAGCAATCAATACAGCCTGGACGGCCCGCAAAAAGACTATCCGTCAAGCAGGTCGCTAAAACACCCCCAAAAAAGTATCTTAAGATACATGGGCAAGTATCCTAAGATACTTCGCCAAGTATCCTAAGATACTTAGGAAAGTATCCTAACCCTCTTTCTAAAATTAAAATTTTAAAATGGCAGATACATCATTTGATATCAACAACGGAGCCAATCAAATAGCTCCCAATGCAATGACTCAGAACCAATATTTCTATGGTGAGGAATTCGCTCGCAAAATATTGGGAAGCAAGGATAAGCCACTTAGTCTGGTAGTGCTCGGTGCTGGAGTGGATGCCACAATAGGCTTGCCGACATCAGCCGACCTTATACCTCGCATTGTCGATTTCTTGGAAACCGATGAAGGCAAGACGCTTGATGCCATTTTGCGCAAGGCAATAGGCAGAGTACATTTCCACTTCGACAAGTTTGTGAGTACAGCCATCGACCGTTTGGCAAAAGACTTGGATAAGGAGATTGTTTCCATTTGCTATAATATCAACGACGAGCTTGCCAACAACGCAAGCCTTGATGAGTCACAACGTAAGTTGGGTATGCTTATCGTTCGCCTTTTCAAAAAGGTGTTGGACTTCAAGAAAGGAGCTGAGATAGATGCTGAGACGATGAACTTGATAGAAGAGGTGTTTGATACGGTTGTAAAAGATGATAGCATCATAGATTTAAGCCATCTCAACTATACCGACACATTCAAGAACATCATCGTGGAGATACTTCAGAAAAGCATCCATGAGTCGAACAATCCCATCTTGCGCCATATCTATAAGAATATGCTCGATATAGAGCAACTGCTCGCAGGGTATTTCTATGGATTTTATACGGGGCAAAACAGTTATATCCGCGATTATCTATACATATCCTGGATTCTATGGGCATACTTGGTAAGCGAGGAGCAGCGAAAGGCGCAAGAGAATGTGGCTGTAGAGAACAAAGACAACCACACTATTTACGACCAATTGGACGGAAAAGACTGCCAAGTCATCACGTTCAACTATACATCGTATGCTTCCCAAGCCTCTCCGACTGCTCTCTATTTCCATGGCTCACTCAAAGAGTATGTAGATGTAGAGAACAAGAACGATTTTCTGCATGATGATTTAACGACCATTGATTTAGAAGATTTCTTTAAGAATCAACTTGCAGCCGAGATAAGTTTTGATCCAGCCCACAAGTCTATACCCATCCCATCATTCTTGCCACCATTAAAGTTGCGCCCTGTCATATCCAAGCATTATATTGATACATGGTATCATGCTTCTCAGATGGTGCTGCGTGCTAGTAAGATCATCATTCTTGGCTATTCATTCTCTTCTGCCGACAACTATTTCTGTGATATGTTGCGAGAGAACCACGATGCACAAATCATCATTATCGACAAGAACATGGAAACTGCAAGTCGCAATGTGTGTCGTTGCCTCCAGTTGGATGCCAATCGCTATACCAGGCAAATAAAGGATGGGCATGAGATACGCAAATACAACAATCGAGTGACGATTATTGGAGCAGACTTGTCGGATGTTAATTTGGATGATGTGTGAGACATTAGGATATGAAGCAAAAACTCCCCCAAAAATTTGGTAGTTTCATATAAAAACCTTATATTTGCAGGCAAAAAAGGAGATACAATTATGAACACAATAGCAATTGACAGCAATATATATAAAGGTGCAGAAAGTTATGCAAAATTACATAATATTAGTGTGACAGCTGCAATAGAAAAGGCGATTTCTTTGTTTTTGCAAAAGGTACAACCTAAGCAAAAGCTATTAGAAACTGCTGAGTTTAATGATGCTTTGTCTTATGTTAAAACATTAAAGGCAAAAGGTGGCAAGCCGATACCGGCAGATGAAAATAGCTTAGATGCGTTGGTTGATAAAAAATATGCATTATGAGAGTTTTTATAGATACGAATATCTTAATAGATTTCGTTGTAAATCGGGAGGGCTTTTCTGAAGATGCAGATAAACTCTTTGCCCTTGGAATAACAGGAGACATAAAGTTGATGACATCAGCTTTGTCTTATGTTACAACCATGTATATAGCACACAAGTATGAGTATCAAGATGTAAAAGAAACTCTTCTGGCGGTGTCGAATTTTGTAGATGTTTTGGACTTGCAAGGAAATACGGTAATTGAAATGCTCTCTTCTGATTGGAAGGATTATGAAGATGCAACTCAAAATGCCACAGCTTTGCGAGCTGAGGGAGATTGTATTGTAACTCGTAACAAGAAGGATTTTACGAATTCTTCTTTACCCGTTTATACTCCTGCTGAGTTGTTGAATATTTTAAACCAATAAAGGTGGCGTAGCTACTGCTGTCACAATCCTGAATATTCCTCATTCGAGCGACGACCAGTGCAGAGCGATACTGCAATGAGGAACAATATTACGGCGGGTTACTCGTCCATCTTAAGCAAAGAAAAATAAGCGTTTTACGATTGTCGCTTTACAATCCAAACAATCGTACTGCTTCTACATTTTATAATACTCAATCAAGTTATGATTAATTTAAGAATCACTGGTCTTTACAACAGAGGCCAACAGAATGAGTACGTCGAATTGGAAGCAGCGGCACGTTGCGACCTCGAAGGACTCATGCTCGTACGTTATCTCTACAATGCGGAAGGCTTCCCTATTTATAGCCAGGCCCGCCTCTATGAGTTTCCTGATACGAATCTTCGCAAGGGAAACCGAGTTCGTCTCTATTCAGGTTTCACCAAAGAAAAGAAAGTCCGTACTCCAGAAGGAGTAACCTACAACTTCTCTTGGAACCTCGATACCCCAATATGGGACGGCAACCATGTAGAGTGTTACATTATGAGTCCAGACGAGCGAATCGGTTATGCTCCATGCGATCCTATAGAAGACCATGAGTCACCTGCGGAGCGTGGCACTTTCCTACCATTAGGAGAGGAGCTGGGTATGTCATTAGCCAAAGCCATTGTCGAAGGCAATGTGCAGGTGCATGATGAAACCCTAGGTTTTGTACCACTTAAAGTAACCGGTGTTCTCGAAGATGAGCAAGTCTTTTTCGAAAATGGCGACTTTGAAGGTCTCCTCAAGCATATGCAGGAAAAGGGCGAGATAGGAACCGCCAAGCCTTCAAGGAAGACGAAGAAAAGCAAGAAGAGTAAGTAACGTACCGCTCACCTCCCTGCGCCGAAGGCGTGGGGAGGTACTTAAATTTTTCTCAATGACGATTTTCAAAAAACTGATAGGTGTAACTACTTGTAATATAGTTGTGACACAGTATTGGTGATATATGCAGTTTTTTAGTGAATGTAAAGATATGAAATGTAAATTTGAAAATTCAGTTAATGTGATATTGTTTCTTATGTTTAGTTCGGTTCTTGTAACGATTTCATGGTTAAAAGAAACAAACTAGACTTGCCAAATCTTAAGATTCGAGAACTAAGATAATAAGCTTGTGTGTAATGGAAAATCCAAAAGTATTTATTTCATATAGCTGGCATCCAGAGAAAAATAAGATTTGGGTGCAGAGACTGGCTGAGCGTTTGATACAAGATGGAGTGAATGTTAAACTTGATGTCTGGGATTTAAAACATGGCCATGACAAGAATGCTTAAAGAAAAGGTCGCTGAGAGTACCAATCTGCAGACTTGGATAGCAAAGTATTGTGATAAGCTTATTGAGTCTTTAGATCAATTCAAGGTTACATTCAGAGGTGGCAAGACAGGCGATTTGATAGAGATGATAGAAAAGAGTATCGCTTCGATGCAAGTTGTTAACAACGACTTTATTACTTTTGTTGAAACCGTGGCTTCTAATTCGGAATGTAATGGCAAGCAATTTGTCGATTTCTTTGAGAAACTTCTTCAGTATTATGAAGATAAAGATATAGAGTTGGCTTCCTCTACAGATTCATGGCATTTATGCAATGATAATTATCGCTTCTTTAATTATGAGCTTTTTTTATCATTTGCGGCAATTATGTTGAAGTATGAGCGCTTTGATATAATAAAGGAAGTTGTAGATACTGATTACTGCATCCTTTCAAATAGGTTAGGAAGGCAGATTAAAGCTTTGAACTTCGCTGAATTTCAAAAGCATAATTACACATTGGATTATTATAAGGGAAATAATGGATATTCGCCATCTAGTCAAGTTGCAAATCTGATGCGAAATTATGGGGGTGATAAATTCAATACTTGGGTTGAAGTTGATATTTTATTGTATTATTTATCTTTGATATATGGAAAACCCGGAGATAGAATGTCTATGTGGTATCCTACATTGAGTATATATAATAGAGCATTTGAAATACTCCCAAAGATAGCATCTATGAGGTATTTTGAAAAGGCTAAGGTTATGTTTGATGTAGGTGATAAAGATAGTTTCAAAACGTTATTAGTAAGAACAAAGGATGAACTACAACGTGATGCTTATCACAGAATTCCTAATTTGAAAGAGGGACTTAGTTTTGATAAAGTCTGTTCTTTACGTTGAATAAGGTGGTCCCATCCCGCACAACCTGGCGAAGACCTTTGATGGTCCGCCAACCTTAGAGCGTAGCGGTTCCGAGCACCGAGTAGGGCGGTTTCCTTCTTCTCGCCTGAGGAGAGAAGACCGAGATGAGAGGTGGAGCCTTCCTTAAGGGTAAGGAAGGACGGGTAGGTTTTCGAAAAAAGTCTTTCCTTGCAGGAGAGACGGAGAGGTAGAAAATACCTTTTTTAATGGGAAAAAAAGATGCCAGTGAGTGCAATGAAAGCTCGCTTTCAAATTGCCGAGTGCAGCTCGCTTTATCAACAAAGAAGGACGGGATGATTTTAGAAATTCTTATTTTTAAGAACAAAAGATAAAACAATGAATATAATCAAAACAGAAATAGAAGGCGTACTCATCATAGAGCCACGCCTCTTCCGTGATGCTCGTGGCTACTTCTTCGAGAGCTTCAGCGAGCGAGAGTTTGAAGAGAAGGTAGCCCCAATTCTGGGACACAGTGTTCACTTCTGCCAAGACAACGAGTCTATGAGCAGCTATGGCGTAATGCGAGGCTTGCACTTCCAGCGTCCACCTTATACCCAAAGCAAACTGGTACGCTGCGTAAAGGGTAGAGTGCTCGATGTAGCAGTAGATATTCGTAAAGGTTCACCAACCTATGGCAAGCATGTGGCTGTAGAACTGACAGAAGATAATCATCGCCAGTTCTTCATTCCAAAAGGCTTTGCCCACGGCTTCGCAGTCCTTTCAGAAACAGCAGTCTTTCAATACAAGTGTGATAACTTCTATCATCCAGAAGCTGATGGAGGTATCTCTATCCTGGATGATAGCCTTGGTATTGATTGGAAAATCCCAACAGAGCATGCCAATCTCTCAGAGAAAGATACGAAGCATGCGATGTTGAAGGACTTCGATAGTCCGTTTGATATTATGATTAACTTATATAATTAATTCTTTATTTTATATGCTATGAATTATCAACTTGATGTCCAAGGGTATTATAAAGATCAGTCTAGAACAGGTTTTCCTCACTCTTCTGGAATCTATTTTGTTTATCGAGGTATTTATATACCGCATTTGAAAACGGTCACGTTAATGGAATTGCTGTATATTGGTGAAACCGAGAATTTGTATGATAGACATAATGAACATGACAAACGTAATGAATTCTTAGCTAGACTTCAAGAGGGGGAGGAACTGTTTTATTCCTTTGCGTTGACGGAAAGTTTGTCAAATGAGCAAAGAAAGAAAGTAGAAGCAGCATTGATATATGAATTATGCCCTCCATTAAATGTGCAAAATGTTGATTCTTTCATTTATGATGAAATCACAATAAATGTTTTGGGTGATAGACATGCTTATATCCCAGATCAGATTAATGCTCCTTCATATTAATAATATGAAAAATATTATCAAAAAGTTTTTACAACGGTCTAAAAATGGGAAAAAAAATACTGTAACTACGTTACAGCCAATAGATGGTCATGAGGAATATCGTGTCCCTTTATCTGTAATCAACATTTCTTTCATCTTTTGTACAAAAGAGGACCTTTTTTCCTCAGCCAAAATACAAATTATAGCAGAGGAACTGAATGTTGACCCGGCTATAGTGAAGGAAGATTTAGGCAGGGTTTTGGATACTACAATTTCTGATGTCTTATGTTGCATAGAATACCCTTATGTGGAAGAATATTATAGAGATTCGTATTATTCTTTTTACTCGAGAAAACATAAGGAATATAATCGTAATTGCTTTCGTATATCATTTTTTAAGCCTGTTGTTACAGAAGAGAATTTCTATGATATAGAAATGGGTGAAAATTTCTTAGGTTATGTTGTTTTACGGCCAACTCCTAAGCGGATAATTGGTTATACATTTTTATCTCCACGAATATATCTTCATAATAATTATTCAATTTGTCTGTGCAAAAGAACCATATCGGTAATGGGTAGATTGTTGGAAACAACAGGATTCCCATTTTGTGGTCAAGATGGAGAAATGAATCAATGTGCTGAAAATGCGATAGTAATTTTATTCGATTATTTTTCTCGTAGATACAATAAGTACTCTAGAGTTTTACCTTCTCAAATAGCTGATATAACATATAACAATTTATCCAATAGAAATCAGCCTTCAATAGGTCTTGATATGGATAATGTAGGCTCTGTAATTGAAAATATGTATATGGCGACTCGTCGATATGTGAAAGTTCCAGATTCAGATATTTGCAGGGAAGATCATAAGTTTAGTCAAGATGAGTTTAATGGACTTTTACAAATCTATATTGAGTCAGGTCTGCCTATTTATGCGAGTACGTCAACTCATGCTTTTTTGATAGTTGGTCGTGAGAATAAGTTCTTTTACAACGGAGCAAAGGTTGTATGTATGAATGACAATAAGAAGCCTTATTCTTTTAGGGAAACGACAGATGATATTGAAGAGTTTATTGTTCCTGTTGCTGAAAATATACTTTTGAATGCAGAGCAATTAAATCCTGATAAGACTATAAGTGAATTAAAAAAGTTGTTCCCTAATATATGCTTCCTTTCTCAAGAACATGAATATTACCATCGTATCTTTTTGACTACATCAAGGTCGTATAAAGCTTATCTTGCTAGTTCTCCATTGACGATGTTAAATAAAAATTTATCTATATGTACAGCAATGCCAAGGTATATCTGGGTATGTGAATCATATAAGAAAGATGAACTGCAAAACGAAATAATTTCAAATTATGCAGATTTGATAACCGTCGTAGATGCTACAGATTATGCCTATGGTTGTAATCATTTGTTAATGGTGAAAACATTGGATAAATTGATAATACCTACAACAGATAGAACAAGATTACAACGTAAAACTTACTCTATCTTTGATTCTTCTGAAAAAATGAAACCATTTATGAGAAATCTTAAAGGACTACATACATCATGGAAAGATTAGAAATTAGTACATACGAAAAGGCAATAAAAATTAAGGAACAAAGAGGTGAGGTTGTGCATCTTAAGAGGGAGTTTTCCATCCGTATAGATTCTTCAATCTCTCGCTCTTTTGGTAAAAATAAATTTAAGAGTTATGATAAAAAATAGAAAAAAAAGACCACATACAGGTTATTGTCCTGTAAAGAGAACTTCGAAGCCTCCCAAACGTAAAAAAGTACATGATTTTGAATCAAAAGGGCAAAGCGAAAGAGTAAATCTTACAGGAATGGATCTGGAAAAAGATTCTCTAAGACAAAAAAATCTGCTTTTCTTTTTGTTTTTGATAGCGGGTCTTCTACTTTTATTTTTTGATATAAAAGATAAGGGAATGACTTTGGAATTTGTTGGCTTCCAATATTCTGGTTCTTTGGTTGGTACACTAGTTTGTGGTGTTTCAGGTTTTGGTATTATTAGAAATAAGCCTAAAGTTAAAATTGAAAATTAGGTAAACCGAAGTGCTTATAAAAAATATAGAGCATGTTTGAAATAATAGCTCTTCTTGTAAGAATGACTATATATCTCTGTTGAATTTCACTGATGCGAAAAGGAGAAGTTGAAACAGAACCGCAGTCAGTGAACTGATATGGCTTTGAAAGGAGTTAAACAGAGATTGTATGAATCTGGCAAAATCAGATAACTGCTTTTAAATCATTCAATACCATTAATTAGTATGTTGAATCAGCTGAAGGATCATTTGGTAGAGTTCTTTCATTTGCCGGAGGTTGAGGATGATACAATTTGGTAGAACGATTTTTAATTAATAAAAAAGATAATATAAGAGTCAAATCAAACGCTGGTATGTATTGCCAGCAGTTTGATAATTTCAAAAACGTTGCAGATTTCTTTGAATTTGCAGCAAAGTTAATGAGAAGATAACATTTATGAAAGGAATAGTATTAGCAGGTGGTAGTGGAACACGCTTGTACCCCATCACAAAGGGTATCAGCAAGCAACTGATTCCTATCTTTGATAAACCGATGATATATTATCCTATATCGGTTTTGATGTTGGCGGGTATCCGTGAGATATTGATTATTTCAACACCTTACGACTTACCAGGTTTCAAACGCCTTTTAGGCGATGGAAGCCAATTAGGTGTGAAGTTTGAGTATGCAGAGCAGCCATCACCAGATGGCTTAGCCCAAGCCTTCATTATCGGTGAGAAATTCATTGGTAATGATTCTGCTTGCCTTGTATTGGGTGATAATATCTTCTATGGTGCAGGTTTGAACAAGATGCTTCATCAGGCAGTAGTAGATGCAGAGCAGAACGACAAGGCAACCGTCTTCGGTTATCGAGTAAGCGATCCTGAGCGATATGGCGTGGCAGAGTTTGATGAGCAAGGCAATTGCCTGAGCATTGAAGAGAAGCCTGAGCATCCAAAGAGCAACTATGCTGTGGTAGGCTTATACTTCTATCCTAACAAGGTGGTAGATGTAGCTAAGCATATCAAGCCATCCGCTCGTGGTGAATTGGAAATCACCACCGTAAACCAGGAGTTCCTGAAGAATAAGGAGCTGAAGGTACAGACCATGGCTAGAGGATTTGCCTGGCTTGATACCGGTACCCATGATTCCCTTTCAGAGGCATCTACCTTTATTGAAGTTTTGGAGAAACGCCAGGGCTTAAAGGTGGCTTGCCTGGAAGGAATTGCATACCGCCAAGGTTGGATTACTGCAGAACAGTTGAGAGAGAATGCGCAACCCATGTTGAAGAACGACTATGGCAAGTATTTGCTTTCAATCCTTGACGAAGCAAATAGTACATTAAAGAAGAATTTAGAATATTAAAATATAAGATAGGTGAGGGAGAGAATAAGAGCATTTTTTAAGCTACTTTTCGCTCTGTTCTCAAACTCATCTATCTCTCTTTAAGTAAAATATGAACATACTAGTAACAGGTGCTAACGGTCAGCTTGGTAATGAGATGCGTATCGTTAGCCAAAATACAACAGATCATTATATCTTTACCGATGTCAATCAGGTAGAAGGTTTGGAAACTACTTTTCTTGATATCACCGATATGGATGCCATCCGTAAGATGGTGAAGGAGAATGATGTGAAAGCCATCGTGAATTGTGCGGCATGGACCAATGTGGATGCTTGCGAAACTGATGAGAAACTGGCTGCATTGGCTGAAAAACTCAATGCGGATGCTCCTGAGAATCTGGCTAAGGCGATGAAGGAGGTTGATGGTCTGCTCATCCAAATCTCTACAGATTATGTCTTTGGTAAGGAACCCTATAATGTGCCATGTAATCCAGACCAGAAGGGAACACCTACTGGCGTATATGGAACTACGAAGCTTCACGGTGAGCAGAAGATCATGGCTACTGGCTGCGATTATGTGATTATCCGTACGGCTTGGTTATATTCTGAGTTTGGCAAGAACTTCTGCAAGACAATGCTCAATCTGACGGCAACCAAGCCACAGTTGAAGGTTGTTTTCGACCAATGCGGTACTCCTACATACGCGCTTGATTTGGCTAATTCCATCATTACCATATTGGATAAGGTAAAGGCTGCCAAGAGCAAAGATGAATATGTTGGAGTATACCATTTCTCAAACGAAGGTGTCTGCTCCTGGTATGATTTCACCCAGATGATTGCAAGAATCGCAGGTCATACGGAATGCGATATCCTGCCATGTTATAGTTTGGAGTATCCTTCTCCTGTAACTCGTCCTGCTTATTCCGTATTGGATAAGCGAACCATCAAGGAAACCTTTGGTGTGAAAGTACCTTATTGGGTGGATTCCTTGGAGAAGTGTATTGCAAATCTAAAACAGATGTATATCACCGAGCGTGTTTAGCAATCTTTCACCCTAAATGGTAAAAACTAGTAGGTGTAACTGCTTGTAATATAGTGGGGCGATGTATTGGTGATATATTTTGCTATTTTATGGGATATAATTAGTGAAAATTAAATATTGATTAGCTTGATAAAGAACTATAAAAATATAAAAGATAAAATATATGAAGTTTTTATTTGATTTAAACGGAACAGTAACCTCTAAGGAAACTCTTCCTATTATTTCAGAACACTTTGGGTGTACAGAACAGATAGCTGAGCTTACTACTCGTACTGTTGCTGGTAACGTACCTTTCATTGAGAGTTTTATTCGCAGAGTAAATATTCTCGGAAAATATTCAGTTAAGGAGACATCAGATCTTTTGACTCAAGTTCCTTTGTATTCTGGTGTAGCTAAGTTTATTTTAGACCATCCAGAGGACTGTATTATTGTAACTGGCAATCTTACATGTTGGTGTGAGGGCTTATTCAAAAAAATCGGTTGCCAGTGTTATGGTTCAACTGCTGAGGTTGTTGGTGATGAAGTAGTAAAACTCAAAACTATTTTGAGAAAGGAACAGATAGTTGACCAATATAAGGCACTTGGTGAAACTGTTGTGTTCATTGGTGATGGTAACAACGATCTTGAGGCAATGCGTCATGCTAACATTAGTATTGCAGCTGGTTTGACGCATAGTCCGGCTCAGAGTCTTATGTCTATTTGCGACTATGTTATATTTAATGAGAATGCTTTAGTTCGTCAGTTACGCCAACTTTGTGGTGAATATAGTAGTGGTAAATCTGTTGTCATAAGCTGTGCTGGTATAGGTTCTCGTCTTGGTCTTGGTCTGACAAAGGCCCTTGTTCAAATAAATGGTGGTTCTCTTATCTCATGGCAATTGAAACTATTTAAGGATGTAGAAGATCTTCGCCTTGTAATAGGTTTTCAGGGTACAGAGATTATTGAAGAAGTTCGCAAGTATCGAGATGATGTGATATTCTGCTATAATCACAGATATTTTGAGACCAAGACTGGTGCAAGTTATTTTCTTGGGGCACGTCATGCAAACCCTGAAACATTGGAATGGGATGGTGATTTGCTTGTTCATCCTGATGATGTAAAGATACTTTTGGAAACATCTGGCGAGTTTATCTGTTATGGAGATATAACTTCAGAAGATACTGTATGCGTTCGAGTTAACGAGAATGGAGAAGTCCTTAGTTTCTCACGTGATGGAGGTGATTATGAGTGGACAGGCCCAGCATGCATGGAAAAGAAACATTTGACCTATTCTTCACAGAATGTGTTTAATATGTTTGAACCATATTGTCCTATGCGAGGTATAAAAGTTCGTGCATATGATATTGATACCTATAATGATTATATTCGTGTTTCAGAAATAACTAAAGATTGGATATTATGATAGGAGTAATTGGAGGCAATGGTGTTGCTGCAACAAATAAATTATGTTCTCTTATAGAGGAGCAATTGACACTCAAAGGAGCATTTCGAGATGCTCATCATCCAGAAATGGTAATTTTTCAAGCTACACAAGCACCTTCTCGTAGCATGTATCTTGAAGGTCGTGGCCCATCATGGATAGAAGACTATGTAGAGGTCGGTAAAAAATTAAAAGCTTGTGGTTGTGACGAACTCTGCATGTGCTGTAATACTGCACATTATGCAGTAGAAGAATTAGCTGAAAATATAAATATTAAATTTGTCAACTTACTTGACCTTGTTGCTAAACGTTGCCATGAATTGGGAGTAAGAAAGATAGGAATGATGTGCTCGGATGGTTTACGTAAGGTTGGATTATATGAAAAGCGTTTTGCTATTTATGCACCAGAGGTTGCTTTTGTATATCCAGATGAGAAATTTCAAGAACTTGTTACAAAGGGTATTTGCGGAGCTAAAAGCAAAATTCGTTTTACTGATCCACAGTTGGAGAAATATCATCCATATAATTGTTTTGCATATGTTTGTGAACATCTTAGATATGAAAAGGGAGTAGATTGTATTGTAGCAGGTTGTACTGATATATGTAATGTATATACTCCAAAGGGAGAGTGTGATGATTGTAAGTATGTGGATAGTCTTCGTGTTCTTGCAGATTATATTGTTAAGGAACACTCTCAAAAATTTAAATTATAATAATGAGTGTAAGACAAGATACGGTATCAGGTGTAAAATGGAGTGCGATTGAAAAAATTGCACTCCAAGGTATACAGTTTATTATAGGTATAATACTTGCTCGTCTTTTGACACCGTCAGACTATGGTGTTCTTGGTATGATTGCTATATTTATAGCCATAGCAAATACATTTATTGATAGTGGTTTTTCTAATGCTCTAATTCGGAAAAAAGATCGAACACAAGCCGATAGTTCTACCATATTCTATTTCAATATATGTGCAAGTATATTATGTTATATTATATTATTTTGCACGGCATCATATATAGCCGATTTTTTTAAGCAACCTATCATATCTAATGTTCTCCGAGTTATATCTTTAACACTTGTGATTAATGCTGTTGTTGCTGTTCATAGAGCTCACTTAACAATTGCAGTTGATTTTAAGTCATTAGCAAAGGTGTCATTATTGTCAACATTGATTTCTGGTTGTATAGGAATCTATTTTGCATATATAGGACACGGGGTCTGGTCACTTGTTTATCAGCAATTGAGCAATTCGGTAATTTCTACTCTTCTTATATTATGCATCTCCAAGTGGCATCCTACACTAACGTTCTCGATACCTTCATTTAAAGAATTAGGTGCTTATGGAAGTAAGTTGCTTGTTGCAAGTTTGATAGCTACGTTATATTCCAATATAGTTACTATGATAATTGGTAAGTGCTATACTACTAAAGATTTAGGAAACTATACACGAGGTAATCAATTTGCAAGTTTACCTTGTGATACTGTCTCAGGAATTATGGGACGTGTGACATTTCCAATACTAGCAAAGATACAAGAGGACACAAACCAATTGATAAACGTGTATCGCAAGTATATTCGAATGACATCAATGATAATGTTCTTTGTTATGTGCACACTTATGGCTGTTTCAAAACCAATGATTTTGATTTTATTATCTGAAAAATGGGCTGACTGCATCATTTATCTGCAAATACTTTGTTTTGCCATGATGTTTGATCACATAACGCAAATCAATATGAACCTATTGCAAGTTAAGGGACGATCAGATTTGTGTTTAAAGGCTGAAGTTATCAAGAAGGTTCTTTCTACAATAATTGTAATATCATCTATACCTTTCGGTATTGTTGCAGTATGCTTCGCAAGAGTCATTTATACCCAACTTGCTGTTGCTATAGGTATATTGTATGCAAAGAAAGTTTTTGGTATAGGTTATTGGGAGCAAAATCGAGATATAGTAGGCTATCTTTTGTTTTCCGTATTATCTGTACTACCAGCCTTACTTATAAGTGAAACAGAAATGAGCGTATATGTTACTTTACCATTAGGTGTTGTTTTGTCGTGTCTTCTGTATTTCTTCTTTATAAGAAAAGATGCGAATTTTCTTGAAGTTAAACAAATAGTATTGTCAATAGTAAATAAAAATGAAAGAAAAAATTAAGTCAAAATTAAGATATTTTCGTAGAATCATATTTTTTTTTGTTTATCGTTATTTCCAGAAATTTAGAATATATCAAATTCGTAAAAAACAAAGGATTCGTGTCTTATTTGTAGTTGCAGATATAGGTATGTGGAAAACAGAAAATCTTTATAATATGATGTTGAATCATAATAGATTTGAACCGCTTCTGTTACCTTTAGCCAATTATCGTAACCCCAAATCAGAAACAAATGTAATCACTTACTTCGAGAGCAAAGGTTATCGGTATACTCAGATAATAGGTTCAAGAGAAACGGTGCAGAGAAAGTTTCACCCGGATATTATTTTTTATCAGCAGCCTTATGATAGTTTTATAGATAAAAAATATTTTATGATGGCCAATCTAAAATCTATTATATGTCATGTAAACTATTGCTTTCGTAATATTCTTGACAAGCAGATTGCTGATAGCCCTTATCTCAATATTCCTTTTCAACAGTATATGGAAAACGAAGTGTGTGCACGCGAGTTTGCTGCTCTTATGACAACAAAGGGACGTAATCTCATTGTGACGGGACTGCCTATAATGGATGAACTAATACAAGATAAATCTGTATTTGTAGATCCATGGAGGAAAATGGATGGAAACCGTAAGCGTATAATTTTTGCCCCACATTATTCTATTAGAGATTCTGATATTTTGGCATGGGGTACATGTCTTACATGGGGAGAATTCATCCTCTCATTGGCTGAGAAATACAAAGATCAAACACAGTGGGTATTTAAACCTCATCCAGCCTTAATGGATACCTTATCTCAAGAATGGGGTAAAGAGCGAGCAGAATCTTATTTTAATAGATGGAAACAATTGGAAAATGCGCAAATGATAGATGGGCGCTATATTGAAGTATTTAAACATTCTGATGCGATGATACACGATTGTGGGTCATTCTCACTAGAGTATTTTTACGCTCATAAACCAATGATGTTTCTTTATGAAAATACTGGCAGAAAGGATAAAGTTCATATAAACGAGATAACAAGAGAGGCTAAATCTCTACATTATCGAGGTGATAATGAACAAGCTATTGAGCAATTTATTGTTGATGTAATTAAGGGTGTCGACCCAATGAAGAAACAGCGTGAAGAATTCTTCGGGAAGCACTTAACGCCTAAGGGAGGGCAAACAGCGTGCCAGAATATTATCGATGCTATTTTGGGTGATAAAAGTTAGCAACAATTGGCTATTTTTATGGAATATACTTGTGTTTTTTTCAAGAGTCAGGTGTATACTCCGTTCTTATAAATAAATATAGATTACAAAGAATTAATATCGAAATTTCATATGATAGTATTATTTATATTGTTATTAATAGTATGTTTATATGGTATTAAATATAAAACATTTCATGAAGATTATATGAGTAAGCAGTCAACTAATGCCATTAAAGGTATTTTTGCTATGATAATATTATTTAGTCATATGCGTGGCTATTTGGTCTTATCAGAAAATTGGATGAATAAAGCTTATATTGATGTTTTAGATTATATAGGACAAGCAATGGTTGCAATGTACTTATTTTATTCGGGGTATGGAATTATGGAATCTGTAAAATGTAAAGAATCTTATCGAGAAACCTTCTTTGTAAACAGAATTGTTAAAACATTAATTAATTTCGATTTAGCTGTATTTTTATATCTAATTTTTAATATTGTAAGAGGTGTACAATATACTTATATGCAATATGTTACATGTTGGATAGGATGGGAGTCTATAGGTAATAGTAATTGGTTTATATTTGATATCTTAGTTCTTTATCTTATAGTTTATTTCGGAATGCTATTGTGTAAAGAATGCCAAATATATAGAAAAAGGTTTTGCTTTATAACTTTTTTGTTATCCCTATTATTATGGATAATACTGAGAATTGTTAAAGGGGAGCCATGGTGGGTAAACACGATATTTACTTTTCCTTTGGGAATATATTTTTCAATTATTAAACAGAAATTTGAAATAGTCATAAATAAGAACTACTTTTTTGTAACTTTAGTTGTAGGTTGCTTTCTGTGTATATGGCATAATTTTAGAGGTGATGATGGATTGGGAATATATACGTGTGTTTTTTCAATTTTGGTAGTCCTTTTATCTATGAAAGTAAAAATGAATAATGTAATTTTACAATGGCTTGGTAAGAATGCTTTCTCTATTTATATATTGCAGCGATTGCCTATGCATTTATATTCAACTTGCGGTTTAAGTATTACCCCCCCCCATTTTTGTTTTACTTTCTGTCCTAACAACATTGTTACTATCGTATTTTTTCACAATGGTAACAAAACGGGTTGATAAATATATAATAATTAATTAGTATTTTATATACATATGGTGAAAGTTAGTGTAATTGTACCTATATATAATGTAGAAAAATATATAGAAGATTGTGCAAAAAGTTTGTTTCAACAAACTTTAAATGATATAGAATATATTTTTGTGAATGATTGTACCCCTGATAACTCTATCAAGATTTTAAAAGAAGTTCTAGATGCTTATCCTGAACGTAAGAATCAGGTTAAAATTGTAAACCTGGAGGTTAATTCTGGACAGGCAGCAGCCCGCAAAAGAGGTGTTTCTGAGGCAACAGGAGACTTTATAATTTTTTGTGATGGAGACGATTGGGTTGATAAAAATATGTATCAACGTTTGTATGATTGTGCAATTCAACACAATTATGACTTTGTTAGATGCTTATTTAGTAGAGTTTCTGAAGGTCATCAGGCATTATGTAAGTTAATACCGCCAGAATCTTATGCAAATAAAAAACAATTATTGTCGTATTTAATTCGATCTTCAGACTTTTCTTCAACTTGTGATAAACTAGTTCGACGAAATGTAGTGTTCTCTCAACAATTTGTTTATCCAAAAGATAATATGTGTGAAGACTTGGTCTATGTATTACAATATGTTTTGAATGCAAAGTCTATTGGTTATATAAATGAATCATTTTATTATTATCGACAGAATGAGTCGTCTATTAGCCATGTGCTAGAAACTGAACATATATGTCGTAAAGCTCTTCAAATTTCTAATAATGTTGAATTGCTACAGACAATTTTAGCTAAATCAAATTTAAAGGCTAACTTTGTTGGTGAAATTGTAGCTGCAAAGTATATGGCTAAGGATTCTTTTAGACCAATTATTGAAAGAAATGGTATATATGAGAAATGGAAAAGTTGTTTCTCTGAGATCAATTCTAAGATTCTCTTCAACAAATATTTATCTGTCAAACAAAAGTTAAACTTTGTCTTATGTTTGTTGGGCTTGTATCCATTTGTTAAAAGATTATATAGAAGATAGTTATGGAAAGATACATTTTTTTATTATTATTGTTTGGGTGGGAATTACTTTTGTTATATTATGCTTGGCATAAATTTAATAAAGTATTCTTTTCGCCATCTTTTTATACATTATCAGTTTTTGCCGTATCCACATTCCTTTGTATATATTGTGTGAATTTTTGGCAGATTCATTTCTATTCAATAACCTTTTTCGTAATTGGAATAGGGTTAGCTGTTATTGTCTTTGCTGAGACGATTTGCTTTAAGAAGAAAAACCGTGTATCTAGTGATAGATTTCTTTTTAAATTACCTTCTCTTGTAAAAATAGGTCTGTCAACAGGTTGTGTGTTGGCAACGTTCTTATATTATAAAGAAATAGAAAAGATAGGGTTATCTCATTCTATGGGGATGAATGAAGCAATTGCTAATGTTAAAGAAGATTGGGAATTTTATGAAAAGCAATTTAATCCTTTTATTAGGCAAGGCTATAAGTTGGTTATGGGGGTAGCCTATTGCTTTACATTTATCTTTGTAAATAACTATAATATTTGCAAACAAAAGCTCAAGGAAACTTTTTGGTATATTCTTCCTTTACTATGTGGAATAATTATTAATCTTATATCTGGCTCTAGAGGGGATATGATTAGAATGTTATTGTTGTTTTTATTTGCGTATTATATATGTAAATGGCAATCAACTGGTTGGAAAATTCAACCTTCAAAACAGATAATTAAAATAGCCCTTCCTTCCTTTGTCTTGGTATTGAGTATTTTCTTTATGGCACGACTATTTGTAAAAGTAGATGTAGAACATCAAAAAAATATAGGAGGACCAGTTGAGTATTTGTCATATTATATAGGTAGCTCTATTCAAATTTTTAATATTCATGTAGAACAATTACAAGAGCATAGTGATATAAATGCTTCGTCTTCATTTGGAGTCTCTAGTTTCGGTGGAATATATTCTCTCCTTCAAAATTTTGATTTGATTAATAAAAATGATATTAAACTGCATAAAGTTGGTGTTGGTTACGAGGAATTAGGTGGCTTATCAGAAGCTTCAGGTAATGTAGATACAATTTTTGCATGCCCATATGTGGATTTTGGACTCTTTGGAATGTGTATATATATATATTTGTTATATATTATATTATTTCATATTACTTTTATCGCAACATCTTGTATGAAAGATTTTCTATAAAATATATGAAGAATTTTGTTGTATTTTCATTTTTCTTCTATGAAGTAGAAATGTCATTTTATAGTGATGTTGTTAATTTAATTTTTAGTCAAACAGGAATTTTGCAATTTATTTGTTTAATTTTTCTTATTCATTATATTATGAGACCTAAGTATTTGGTTAGGTTAAATAAGTAAATATTTTTTTAGTTAAGAATGAAAAATATTACAGTAGTAATGTCTACATTTAATGGTAGTAAATGTGTTGTAAGACAACTTAATTCAATTTTCAATCAAAAAGATGTATTTGTTACTTGTTTGGTTAGAGATGACGGCTCAACGGACTCGACATTAGATATATTAAATTCTTATGTTCCTTCAAAAGGAAAATTAATAATTACTAAAGGAGAAAATGTTGGTTGGGAACATAGTTTTATGTTAGCTTTGAAAGAGTCTCCTGATAATGATTATTATGCTTTTGCTGATCAAGATGATGTTTGGTTTGCCGACAAGTTAATAAATGGAATCAAAAAGATAGATGAATTTACAGAAAATGATGTCGCCATCATGTATCATTGCAATAAAATCTCTGTTACGGAAGATATGAAACCTCTATTTCATCAAGTTAAAAGAACAGCTATTCCATTAAATAGACAAAATGCAATGGTACAAGAATACGCACAAGGTTGCTCTATTATAATGAATAAAAAAGCAAAGCAACTTGTTACAAGTTATTTACCCCAAAAACGCATTGCTCATGATTTTTGGTGTGGATTAATATGTTATCTTTTTGGAAATGTTATATATGATAATATTCCTCAATTTTATCATATATCATATGGAAATAACGCCTCAGGGGAAGGGCATCTAATTGGAAGTTGGTTAAGTCGTTTCAAAAGCTTTTTTAGTGGGAATACAGTTTATTATATGCCTTATTCTGATCTAGAAGAAGGATTTAAAAGGAGATTAACAGATTCAGACTTAGAATTTCTTTATAGAGTTAAAACATATAAAAAGTCTTTAAAAAATAAGTTGTCACTTTTATTCTCTATTAATTTTGTAAGAGACTCTTTTATGGGAACTTGCTCTTTGAAACTTGCAATTTTATTAAATAAGCTTTGACTATCGTATACAACTTTTATTATGCATAAAAAAATTGTAATCAATGGGCAGTTTACTGCTCGTAGAGTTACTGGACAGGAACGATTTGCTCTCGAAATCATATTAGAATTAGATAAAATATGCAAGAAAGGCCAATATTCTTTGGTTGTTCCAAAAAATGCTTCCAATATTCCACATTTGAATAATATACCAGTTATCAAATTTGGGAAGGCGAAAGGATCTTTATGGGAACAAACTTTTTTAGCTTTGTATATGCTAACTCATCCTAGAAGCATTTCTCTAAACCTTCTTACGATAATGCCTGTTTTAAAACCTGGAATTATTTGTATTCACGACATGAGTTATAGAACTCATCCCGAGTATTGCAAGACATTCTACATGAAGGTTTCTAGATGTTGGCATATATTTCAAGAGGAGTTAGCTCGAAGATTCTCACCTTTATTATTTACCGTGTCTGAGTATTCTAAGAAACAAATGATAGAATGTTTAAAGCTACCTTCAAATAAAATTGTAGTTTTAGGTAATGGGTGGGAACATTTCAAAGAGGTTACAGCTGATGAAACTTTGAAAGAAAGACATCCTGATTGGTTCGCAAATCCTTACTTCTTTTCTTTGGGTAGTTTGGCTCCAAACAAGAATATACAATGGATATTAGAGGTTGCAAAGAGACATCCTCAGTATAATTTCTTTATAGGTGGAAAGGCTAATCTCAAAGCGTATGGTACTGATTATAAAGAAGAGGACTATAAGAACGTTAGATTCTTGGGCTATATAAGCGATGGAGAAGTAAAGTATCTTATGGCTCATTGTAAAGCTTTTATATTTCCTTCCTTTTTTGAAGGATTTGGTATTCCACCTTTAGAAGCAATGAGCGTTGGTGCAAAATGCATCATTGCAAAGGCTAGCTGTTTGCCTGAAATTTTCGGAGAGTCTGCTTATTGGATTGATCCTTATAATACTGATGTAGATTTGGATGAGTTACTTTCTCATGATGTTGCATCTCCTGAAAAAGTATTAAACAAATATACTTTCAAGCGTTTTGCAAAAATCATGCACGATACCTTATGTGGATTTTCTTAATATATTCTTCACTGTACTTTTATTATTCTTTTTAGAAGATACTTTTTCGAATTCCTAATCATGAAAAAGTGTTTTTTTTCACTAGAATAGATATTATGGATACAATTGATATTTCACAAAACATTCAAGACTTCAAACAGGTGTTTGAAAATGAGAGTAGAATCATATTCTCTGCTAAGTTTGGAGATGGTAAATCTTACTTTCTGAAAAAGTTTATGGAAAGCTATCCGAAAGAGGCTAATGATTATTACTTCATCACTCTCCATCCTGTAAACTACGTGGTTGAGGAGAATCGGGATGTCATTGAGTATATCAAGCGTGATATTCTGTTTCAACTCATAAAGGATAATCATATCTATGACTTTAAAGAGGGGTATGATAAGATATTTGATGCGGTATGCAACAAAGAGTCTTTGTTAAAGTTAGGCGACTTTGTTGCTTCAATCATTCCCATTGAAGGATTGAAAGATGGGTATGAGGCTTTGAAAGATTTTGCTTCTACTATTCATGAGAAATATAAAAGTCAAGATGTTTTTCATGTAGTAGATGACTACCTCAATGGATTTTATGGAAAGTCGGGTAGTATCAGTGAATGTGATGCCTTTACTTGTCTTATCCAGAAGTCTTTGGAGCAGATGATGGCTAAGTCTGTTTTGATTATTGAAGATTTGGATAGAATAGATCCTGCTCATCTTTTCCGCATCATGAATGTCTTGTCCTCTCAGGTAGATAATCCCTATTATTCGGAGGTTCCTCATGGTAACAAGTTCGGCTTTGATAAGATAATCCTTGTGATGGATTACGAGATAGCCAAGCATCTCTTCCACCATTTTTATGGTAAAGAGGCGAACTATGAAGGCTATATGAATAAGTTTCTGAATACACTTCCTTTTCGCTATTCTATAAAAGAAGAGACGCATAGGCAAGTAGAAGCAAAACTCTTAGATATATGTAAAACAGAAGAGGTCTTGGGGGTAGTTCAGCCGTTGTCTAGCAACAAGGAAGATAGGTTTTCTGTCCCATCGGCAATTCTGCAGATGTCAGTTAGAAGATGTAAAGAGTTTCTTGATATGGATATTAGTAACCTTATAAGAAAATCTTGGATGAAGGGGAAATATGACATTCCTACACAAACTGTATGGACAAAAATACTTGCATGTTACCGTTTCTTGTTTCCTGATAGATCGTTAGATTCAATACAAGAAATGATGTTGTATGGCTTCTCTGATTTACAATTAGCAGAACTTTATGCTCCGTATAATTATGCACTGAAAGGTGAAAGTGAATTTTATATAGAGTATGAAAATGACATGTATAATTTTTGCTATATCAAGGGAAAAAATCTTGTGCGAAGGGGTAGGGTGTTATCTTGGCAAAGTGATAAAATTCTTGGTTTGGCAGAGATAAGGAAAGAACTGCAAAAAATGAATCATGATATTCGAAATTTGTTGTTGGGGTAAAAGGAGTTACAAGAAGAATATCATTATTAAGAAATCTTATTATATGGAAAAGCATATTAGAATCTTAATGTTACAGTTGGGCATCTATAAGCAATTCCGTATGCTGGTGAAGAAAATGGTGGGGGAAGTGAAAAGGTAAAACTATTAATTATGAAGGATATGGAAAAGAATAAAATACCGAAGCGTTTGCTAATTATCGGTAATGGCTTAGATCTAGATTTAGGTAGAAATACGAGGTATTCAGATTTTGCTAAAAGCGATTTCTGGCCAAAAAACTTGAAAAGCCAGTTGTATAGATATCTAAGCCAAAAATCTCAAATAGAGAAATGGTTTGATTTAGAGGGAGAACTTGCTAATTATGTTCAAAAGATGGGCAATACAGTTTCATCTTATAGAGCATTGATACCTGCAATAGCGCAGGAAGATGCTCAAGATTTTAAAATTATAGTTGCCTCAATGATTTCATACCTACAGAAAGTTCAAAGTACAAACGTAAAGACAGATACATTAGCAGCTAAAGTTTTTACTTTGGCTTGTGCAAACTCTGCATTTAGCAAGATTTATTCTTTTAATTTTACTGATTTAAATAGAGTTGCAAGACAGTTTCAAATACCAGAAATGTCTAATATTGAGTATGTGCATGGTTGTTTGTGTGATAACTCTGCAATATTAGGAATAAATGATCAAGTAGATACCATAGATGGAGTATACGACTTTATGCGGAAAAGTTTTAATCCGCATTATTCAAGTCATCCTGTAGGATTTGATTTAAGAGATGCTGATGAGGTCGTATTTTTCGGGCATTCACTTGGTGATAACGATTATCATTATTTTCAATCGTTCTTTAAACATCAATGTGAAGAGAACTTAGATAAAAGTGAACAACGGATGATTACGATTTTTACTTATGATGAGACTTCTAGAATGGAAATTATGCGTACTCTTCATAAGATGAACTACGGTCGAACTTCTATGTTGTTTCAGAATAATAAGTTGAATATTTTTTGTACTGATAATGAGGAGCATAAAATGAGTGATGCATTTCGTTATTGGTATCAACAAAGGAAAAGTGAAATTCAACAAATTCAGACGAAAGAGTTCTTTGCTGATATTTGATTATTAATATGTGGTTTGATATAGCATATCTCTTGATTTTGGATACAGAAGCCTATGCTAATAGGATTATCCAACTCGTAAATGACAAAGAATTAAGAACTTCTATGGAGGAGAAATCTAGAGTTTTATTCCTTGACGAATTCTTTATAGGAAATAGAATTAAATACTTGCAAAATCAATATAATATGGTTTATAATTTGCAATATGAGAGGGCAAGTCTTGTCCTCCTAAAGACTAACTTTGATACTGTAATTCAGGTATCTATCGGTTATAAAACACTCCATCGTGAAGAAAGGAGGGTGGCAGCATGAAGATACTTCATATCGGTAACCTCAAAAGCGGCATAGATACTTATGTTCGCAATACAGTTGCTTTGGCTAGTGATAAGTTTGAGTTCGTTATCGTAAATGGTGCGGATGATAACAGCGAGCCTTATATGCGACATGGCAAGCAGGTTAAGACGTATAGTATAGATATGTATCGTGCCTTGAATCCTGTAAAGGATATAAAGGCGGTGATGCAGGCTATCAAGATCATCAAGAAGGAAAAAGCTGACTTGGTGCATTGTCATAGTGCAAAGGGTGGCGTAATCGGAAGATTCGCTGCTTTTCTTACAGGAACAAAGGTAGTTTATACAGCTCATGCTTTCTCTTTTCTTTCAGCTGAATCTGCCAAGAAGAAACAGATATTTCTTTTGCTGGAAAAGATAGCAAAGCTGAATTCTTATCTTCTGGCTTGTTCTGACTCTGAAAGAGAATTGGGTATCAAGGTTGTTGGTTTTAACGAGGAGAAGGCTTTTGCCTGGAATAATGCAGTGCCTGATGCGGATAAAGGTCTCACACGGATCTCACAAATCTCACGGATTTCTTCTCAAAAGAATGAGGCTTCTGACTTGCCTGTGCCAAAGGAAGGTGAGCGATATATCACTTCTATCGGACGTCCTTCTTATCAGAAGAACCCTTTATTCATGGTAGAAGTCGCTCATGGAATCCATCTAAAGCATCCTGATATAAAATTCTATCTGCTAGGTGTTGGCTTCTATTCTCCAATGTTGGAAGATATGAAGAGACTCATTCATCAGTATGATATGGATGATACCTTCTATCTCTTGCCTTGGCTTAGCCACGAGGAAACTTTGAAGTATGTGAAGGGTAGTTTGCTCTACTTCATGACTTCGCTCTATGAGGGTCTTCCTATCTCTGTGATAGAAGCTATGTCTTTGGGTAAGGCGATTGTTGCGAGTGATGTATTAGGTAACAAGGATTGTGTGAAAGATGGTTATAATGGTTATCTATTGCCATTGAAGGAAGAGGTCTTTGTTGAAAAAATGAATGACTTGATAGAGAATGATGAGAAACGTAAAGAAATGGAGAAGAACTCCCGTTCTTACTTTGAGTCAGATTTCTTTATTGACAATCGCATCAAGGCATTAGAAGAAATTTATACAGAAGTTTATAACCGATAAATATTAATGAATTATTGTGCAAACGAGAGCAAACAAGCTTGCTTGATTTTGCCGAGTGCAGCCAATAATCTATAAAACATAGTTTTATGAACTATATTATCACTGGCGGTACCGGCTTCATCGGTACCCATCTTACAAATTTGATTAAGGAGCGTTATCCTAACGCCCAAGTATATAACCTCGACATCGTTAAGCCTGGTACTCCTAATCCGGTAGTGAAGGATTACAAGCCAGCTTTGCGTGATGGTCAGAAGTTGCAGTCTACTTTCATCGAGTATGATATCCGCAAGCCTATCGAGAACTTGCCATTTACTCCTACAGAGGATGATGTCATCTTCAACTTTGCTGCAGTTCATCGTACTCCTGGTCATGAGGATCATGAGTATTTTGAGACGAATATCCGTGGTGCTGAGAATGTGGTGGCGTTTGCTGAGAAGTGGAATATCAAGAAGATTGTGTTTACTTCAAGTATTGCACCATACGGAGCTGCTGAGGAGTTGAAGAAGGAAACAACTTTGCCTACTCCTAATACTGCATATGGTATCTCAAAGTTGGTGGCAGAGAAGATTCATGAGAAGTGGCAGAATGGAGATGCTGCTCATCGCCAGCTCACTATCGTTCGTCCTGGTGTGGTATTCGGAAAGGGTGAGAATGGTAATTTCACGAGATTGTATTGGGCTATCCGTGGTCATAAGTTTGCTTACCCAGGCAGAAAGGATACCATCAAGGCTTGCATCTATGTAAAGGAATTGGTTCGCTTCATGCTTTATCGCTTGGAGCATCATGAGCATGGTGTTGAGTTATACAATTGTTGCTTCGAGCCTGCTTATACTATTCAGCATATCGTGGAGGCTATGAAGAAGGTAACAGGATTGACTCAGTTTGTGCCTGATATTCCTAACTGGGTTATCATGCCTATGGCAAGAGCTGCCATGCTTCTTGGCTCGCCAATGGGTATCTGTCCTGCGAGAGTGAAGAAACTCCAGATTTCTACTAATATCTGTGGTGAGAAGTTGAAGAACTGCGGTTATCAGTTTAAGTGGAGCTTCGAGGAAGCTCTTGCTGACTGGTTCGAGGATAATGACAGGAAGGGGTTGAAGTAAGTCGCTTGTATTTGTCTGTTTATGCAAATTAAATTTTAAGAATATGAAACAATACGATTATTTGATAGTTGGCTCTGGCTTGTTTGGAGCAACTTTTGCTTATCTTGCTAAAAAACAAGGTAAGAAATGTTTGGTAATCGATAAGCGTTCTCATTTAGGTGGTAACATCTACTGTGAGAATATCGAGGGTATCAACGTGCATAAGTATGGTGCACATATCTTCCATACCTCTAACAAAAAGGTGTGGAACTTTGTGAATTCTATCGTTGAGTTCAATCGTTATACCAATTCACCTGTAGCAAACTATAAGGGTAAGCTTTATAATTTGCCTTTCAACATGAACACCTTCTATCAGATGTGGGGGGTAACTACACCAGAGGAAGCGCAGGCTAAGATTGATGAGCAGAAAGCAGAAGCTGTAGCTCGCATGAAAGCAGATGGCGTCACAGAACCACGTAACCTGGAGGAGCAGGCTCAGGTATTGATAGGAAAAGACATTTATGAGAAACTCATTAAGGGCTATACAGAAAAGCAGTGGGGACGCAAATGTACTGATCTTCCTGCTTTTATTATCAAACGCTTGCCTGTTCGCCTTATCTTTGATAACAATTACTTCAATGATAAGTACCAGGGTATTCCTGTGGGTGGATATAATAAGTTGATTGATGGTTTGCTTAAAGGTGTTGAGACCAAAACAAATGTAGATTTCTTTGAGAATCGCCCTTATTGGGAAGGTGTTGCCGACAAGATTGTTTTCACAGGTAAGATAGATGAATTCTATGATTATCAGTTTGGCAAGCTCAACTATCGAACCGTTCGATTCGAGACAGAGGTTATAGACAAACCTAACTATCAAGGTAATGCGGTAGTGAACTATACTGAGCGTGAGATTCCTTACACTCGTGTTATTGAGCATAAGCATTTTGAAATGTTTGGTCAAGAGGTTTATGAAACTCCAAAGACTGTTATCTCAAAAGAGTTTTCTACTGAATGGAAAGATGGTATGGAACCATATTATCCTGTGAATGATGAAGTAAACTCTTCGTTGTATGCCAAGTATAAGGCTTTGGCTGATAAAGAAGATAATGTTATCTTTGGTGGTAGATTGGCAGAATACAAGTACTATGACATGGCTCCTACTGTGGAGAGAGCGATGGAATGGTGGAACTCTAAGGAATGATAGATGATACAGACATCAGCAATCTTTTTGTTCTTAAATTATTGCCTTGGCAAGAAGGTGGATATGAGTATGGTCGTCGCCAAAATAGATTGGCGACAACTATACAACTTTGCTTCTAGGCAAGCTCTTCTTGGCTTTTGTTTTGAGGGTATCGAGAGATTGACGAAAGAATTTTCTGAAGAGCTAAAGCAAAATCTTATGGGAAGGGATTTACTGATGACTTGGATGGGAGCGGCACAACAAATTCGTCAACAGAACATGAAGGTGAATGCTGTGGCGGGTAAACTCTATTCAAAGTTTAGAGAAGCTGGATTGCGATGCTGCATCTTGAAAGGACAAGGCAATGCCTTGATGTATCCAAATGCGTATTCTCGTAATCCTGGGGATATTGATGTATGGGTGAATGCAAGCCGTGAACAGATAACGGAATATGCCAAGAAGCATTTCGAACTTGGGGATGATATAAGGTATCAACATATAGAAACTTCTGTAGATGGAGTACCGGTAGAGCTGCATTTCTTCCCGGGTATAATGAATAATCCTATCTATAATGCACGTTTGCAGAAGTGGTTCAAACGGAATGCGGATTTGCAATGCTCAAATGTTGTTAGTCTGCCAGACGGTATTGGAGAAATTGCTATACCAACGACAGCATTTAATGTTGTTTATCAGCTGACGCATCTATATCACCATTTCTTTGATGAAGGAATTGGAATGAGGCAAATCATTGATTACTACTATGTAGTGAATAATGATGAGTTATTGGCGATTAAGGATACTTTGCAGAGAGAGCTGAAATATCTTGGCTTGTGGAAGTTCGCAGGGGCGGTGATGTATGTGCTGCATGAGGCATTGGGACTATCAGAGGAGAAGATGATCGTTCCGTTGGATGAAAAGCGAGGAAAGTTGTTGCTGGCAGAGATTCTTGAGGGTGGCAACTTTGGACGTCACTTCACCAAGTATGGGCATTTTACGCAACAAGGAATGGCAAAGAAATACTTCCTGAAGATATGGAGAAATATGCACTTCGTTAGATATTATCCTGCAGAAGCACTGAGCGAGCCTATCTTCAGAACTTGGCACTTCTTTTGGAGAATGAAGAACAAGAAATAATAAATATACGGCTAACGACTTCCTCTCCCATTTTTATATTGAGCTATTTCTTAGGGATGGGAGCTTAGTAGCCTGAATAGAATATACAATTTGGTTATGAGAAAAAGGGAAAAAGAAAATCATGGGATTGTTTTTGGTCCAAACGGACAAGGACATGTTTATAAACCTGCTCCTTATCATAGCTATAAAGCTGCAAAAAGGAAAGATAAGACTAGATGGGTTGATGATGCTAATTTTGAGTTCTCTATATTCAATTTGGCAGATGTTCATACTGGTTTGCCATATCCTGAGAACATAAAGGTGATAGATAAAAGATGGATGAATGATGATGGTAAAGGTCTTTATGCCATTTTGAATCAAGGAAAAAACTTACTTGGTCAAACTGGTGAACGTCTTGCCTTTTTCCCGATTCCTCCTAATGCACAAGACGCATGGCATGGTTACCCTACCAATAGCCAATATATTGGAGATGAACTTGTGGAACATTGGTACTCCATCAATGTAATTTCTAAAGGAATTTATCGTAAACTTTTAAAACATATCTTATGAATCCTGTCGTTAAATTTTCAATTAATGTGGAAGCTATAGATTGTTATCTCTATGGTGGGTATCTATTTCTTGTTATGGCAGATGGACAATTGCTATACGTTTCTTATCATAAGGTTGTAAATCGCTTAAAATATGAATATCCTCAGTACTCTAGTTTGATAGAATTGATATTCTTACATAATGAGTACTCTAAGGGTGAAGCTGCCAAGATTATATTTGGTGTAACAGAGATAAGAGAGGTGGTAGAAAAAATTTGGTTGAAAGCTGCCAAAGAAATAGAATTTGAATTAAATTTTGAAGATATTCAAGAAGAGTGTAAAAGCATCGGTGAATATTCATCCATACCTCTGGATATACGACTCTATGGCTATCGGTTGTTTCTTGGATGCAAGGATGGTCTGTATGAATCTCGACTGAACTTGGAAGATAACTACCAGATAAATCCTTCTCATTTGGAAAAATGCTATGATGGCAAAGTGATTGGGGTGAATGCTAATTATGGCTCTGTTGTTATCTCTGCTGATTGGGATGGGCTTTTGACTGGTGAAATCTTAGATTTTGATTCAAAGTTTAGGCTTGATGAGCGGCATCCTCAATGTAAACGCTCTCTACGTACAGGTTGGATGACAACTGATTTGATGAATTATGAGGGTACTTCTGAGTTTGACTATTATCGAAATGAGTATTTGCAGAAAAAAGACACAGAGGAGAAACATTTTTATTCCAAGGCTAAAATTTCTGAAAGGAAAATTATAAAGCAGTTTGGAACAGAAGTCTATGGTATGGAAACTCTCTTTAATAAATCTAACATAGATAAAGAAGATATAGTTTATAGTTTCAATAGTTCGCAGAAGGGCTTCTTTGTAATGAGTGATGGATCAATACTCAATGCTACGGTAAGAGCAAATGGATTGGCAGATTCTTATTATATATCTTCGAGAAGTACAAATTTTGCAAAATTTGATAAGGATATTATAGACAAGCCTTTGTCTAGCTGTATAGTACCTAGTGGGTGTATCTTGGAATTTTTTGATAAGGTGGTATTAATTCAAAATAGTCAAAGCCTCTCTTTAGTGAACCATTCTGTCAATAGTGTCCGTTCTTATACTTCTTCAACAAACTATCGAAACATCGTAAGTGTTGTGGATGACGACAAGGTCACTTTTTGCTCTATTTTTGGTTTGGATAGTTTGAACCATAAACCTGCATTTCCCAAGAATCCTGTTCCTGTCAATGGCTTTGAGCCTATGATTAATGAAAAACAGGGAAAGGATTTGCCTTTTTAATACATAACAATGTGATGCAAAAGAAAAAAGCAAATATTGAGCAGTTGACTGCAGTCATAAAGAAATATAAGGTTGTAGGTTCTTTCTTTTTTGTTTCTTGTACGAGTTGTTTTTGGTTAGGTACATATTACGAAAAAGTAATAATGACTCGTGAGATAACGGAAATAGAGACTAGACATCAAAAGGAATACATGGAGCAAAAAGAGAACTTTTTAAAGTCTTATTATGATTTGAAAGAAAAAATTTTAAAATATTCAATAGATACAATACATGGAAAATAGAACGTATAATGACATTAAGGAAGAATTGGAGCAATTAGAAACTGCTGGTATTGATGTGTCAAGATACCAAAAACGGGCAAATGAGTTGATGGAAGAGTTTAAGTCTATAACAGAAAAAGCTCGGAGAGAGGCTCGAATTGTTGCTATGATTTCTTGCATATTTTGTGTTCTAATAGTTGCATTTGCTGCTATCGTTAATTTGTCTAATTTAAGTTTGAAAAAAGATGTCAGTGATAAAAATGCAATTATAGAGAATTATGAGCAAATGGTAAGAACCCTTGGAATCGACACCGACAGGAACTCGAAACAGCATAAAACTAATGGCTCACCAGATTCTAATGAATTAATAAATGAAAACTATCAACTGTTACGGAAAATTTCAGTCTTAGAGAATAAAATGAAACTTATAAAGCATGAATATGGAATTAAAGTTATAGATGATGGTAAGTCTTATTATCTTCAAGCAAATAAGATTGATTCTGCATTAATGCTTTTGGATGTATATCGTGACAAGATTCATTATGATGTCAAAAAGAAGGAATGGATTGTTGTCAGATAACGATAGGGTGTAATGAAACAATAGATATTAAGTACAAAGACAATGAAAATACCTTTTACAGCTTCAGCTAGAACAGCAATGTTGATTGGAACGGAGAATTTTTCCAATCCAGAAGGTGCTATCATAGAATTGGTAAAAAACACCTATGATGCAGATTCTCCTTGCTGTTATATTCTCTTTGATGGTAATGATGGGCAAATAACCGAAATCTATATCATAGACTATGGAAGTGGTATGGATATTTCTACAATACAAGATTGTTGGATGCAGATAGGCACTGATGATAAGCAACGGAATGTAGAAACTGGTAACGGTCGAATAAAATCAGGAGCCAAAGGCATAGGAAGATTTGCCTTGAATCGTTTGGGAAGTATGGCTAAAATGTATACTCGCAAGGAGGGACAAAATGCTTTTATTTGGAATGTAAATTGGAAAGATTTTAATGTACCAGGTAAGAAGATAAATGAGGTTATGGCAGATTTGGATGTAGTTGAATTAGAGGAAATCCAACGTTGTTTATCCAGATTGGCAATACGTTTTAATGTATTTTTGCCTGAGTTTTCTTTAGGAACTATCTTGAAAATATCAAATCTGGCAGATATATGGGAAGAAGATGCTATCAAACATTTGTTCAGTTCTCTTCAAGATTTAGTTCCTCCTTTTAATATCCCGGCGTTTCAACTGTATTTGTATGTAAGCGGTAGCAATGACTATGGTAAAATCGAAGCAAAGCAATATGAGGATTTTGATTATAAAGTATCCGCAAAATATGAGAATAGTGTTTTAAAGGTGGATGTTCAAAGAAATGAATTGGATATCAATGCTTTGCAATCTGAATATCGAGGGCTTTTCGATATGGAAAATATGAAACAATTTCCATATCGTTTAGAGGATTTTGAAAAAGAGATTTATCATATAGAAATGCCTTTAGGAGAGCTTAATGGATTACGTAAGTCCCAATTACTCGCGGACTATGGGGCTAAGCTAGGAGCTTTTCAATTCGATTTTTATTTTATAAAAGGCTCGAAGTCTGATATTAATAGTGAGAAGTCTGATGCAAAATATCCTTATCGTCAATTCTCTCCAACTCATAGGAGATTATGGCTGAAAAAGAATCTTGGTGTTAAAATATATCGAGATAAATTTAGGGTGCGTCCTTATGGTGAAAATGGAGACGATTGGCTTCATTTAGGAGATAGATATTCGCAAAATCCAATTGGCGCTGGTCAGCGAATGGGAGGCTACCATATACGACAGAATCAGATAGTCGGTGCTGTAGAGATTTCTCGTCTACACAATATTTACTTGCAGGATAAGTCTGGAAGAGAGGGCTTGCAAGAAAATGATGTATTTGGTTTGTTTAAAGAGGTATTGCTTGGGATAATAAACATCATGGAGAAGGATCGAAATACAGTAATGTACAACCTTTCTTTGTTGTATGATAAAAATCACCCTAAAGAAGATGCAAAAAAACAAGCCGATAAAGCTCAAAAGGCAGGAGAATATACGCAAGCTAATTATAATGCTTTAAGCCAAGGCTATACAGTCGTCAAACAAGAATTAGAGGATAAAGAGGAGGAAGTCAGACTTCTCAGGAATTTGGCAAGTACGGGGCTCATCATAACATCATTTTCTCATGAATTGAACAATTTGTCTATTCAGACCAAAAGCAGATATGACAATATGTTGTATGCTTTGAATCTGGTAACTTCAATAGATAACGTCAAGAAGTTGGGATTAAAAGATTATCAGAATCCTTATGAGGTTATCAAAACCCAGAAAAACTATGACGAACAAGTTCGTAGCTGGTTGGAGTTTTCTATCAATTCAATAAGCAAAGATAAGCGTTTGAGAAAGTCTATTCATCTAAAGAGCTATTTCGAATTGTTTAAGAAAACTTGGATGACCGTAATGAATGAGCTTAATATTGATTTTGATGTGAAAGGTTTTTCTGATGACATGCAAATCAAGGCTTTCGTGATAGACTTTGATACAATATTCAATAACTTGATTTCTAATTCCATATATGCCATTAAAGTAAAGAAATCTACAATAAATCGCAAAATTCGCATAGATGGAAAATTGGAGGATGAATATCTTTCTATAATTATTTCTGATTCGGGTAAAGGACTTGATAAACAATACCAAAATAATCCATCTGTAATCTTTAATGCATTCGAATCATCGAGGTGCAATAAGAATGGAGAAAAGATAGGAACAGGGTTAGGGCTATACATTGTTAAGGCTACGATTAACGAATATAAGGGAAGTTCTGTGCAGGTTCTCTATCAGGCCGAAGGTTTTGCGATAAAAATAATGTTTAAAATTTAAGACAAATATGTATAAATTGGGATATTTAGATGACGACAAAGGTAATAGAACTTCTTTTGCTCGTCAATTTGAAAAAGACTTTGACTTAGATGTAATCGAAGACTTAAACGAAGTAAAGACTTTGCATGATTTATTGGAAGTAGTCGAAGGTGAAGGGCTTGATGCTTTGGCCATTGATTTCCAGTTGGCTGCAAGTGGCGACCTTTCGTATAATGGTGACGATGTTGTTGAGTACTTTGATAAAAACAAAAAGTACTTTCCTGTTTTTATGGTTACTTCTTATGTATCAGATGCTCTTAATAGAATGTATGATGTTTATCTCGTTAATGATAAAGGGAAAGTTGAGAACGATGAATATCGAGGTCAATTGATACAGAATGTGAATAATTCTATTGTTGCATACCAAAGGCGAATAGCAGCTGTACAAGATAAAGCCATGGCTTTGGAAGAAAAACAAAAGACTAATGTTGGATTGACTTTTGAAGAAGAGCAGGATTTGCTTAATTTACATTTAGAGTTAAACGCTATCGACCCCAAAGCCAATCCCATAAACCCAGATATGCTTCAGACCCAATCGTTGAGAGATTTACAAGAGTTAGTTAAGAAGTCAAGAGAACTGTTGAAATCTATAAGTTGATATGAAATTTCGTGAAGTATGTCCTAAGCGTAGTTCGGACGTTGTTGAAAGAACCAATTATCGGGACTATCGTGATTGCCTCCGTGCCGATTTTAATAATCGGTGTGGGTATTGTAATGATTTGGATGCTCCAAGAAAAGAATATTTTGAGATAGATCACTTGGTTCCGCAAAAGATAATGGTGAAAAAGAAAAATAACGATTATCAGAATCTTGTTTATGCTTGCCATTCTTGCAATAATGCAAAAAGAAAGAAGTGGCCAAGTGGTGATGAAAATGTACCAATAGTTGGAGATGAGGGATGGATAGATCCATGTTCTGAAGAATATGACAAGCAATTTTCTAGAGATTATAAGGGAAATATAATTCCTCTTACTCCTATAGGAAAATGGATGTTTGATAATTTGAAATTATATAAACCTCAGCATAGTATATTGTGGAATTTAGAGCAAATTAAACTGATGAAAAAGAGATTAAATGAAAAGATTCCAGAGAATAAAGACAATGCGCCATTTTTATTCAAAATATTATCTTTATTCCAAAAGTATGATGAGGTTTTAGATAAGTTCTTTCAGTCATAATGTTACAACGAATATTTCCGTTTTTGAAACGTAATTTGCCCCAAGACCCTTTCTTGATTAACAGAATCTTCGTGTCTATATACCTTATATATAATAAGGTAGAGGCGTATAATCAGTTTATAGAAAGATATGTCATCTCTGAAACCGACAAAGATTATGAGGAGTTAGGAAAGGTACTAGCCTTTCTTGATAAGCAAAATGTTAAGATGATTAACTTGGAGGATATGATCAAGCTCTTTGAGTTTGTTATATCTCCATCGGATAGAATCGTGACGGGGGCTATCTATACGCCCAAGAAAATCAGAAAATATATACTTGATGCTTGTCTTCGTAAGAACACAGACTTATTACAAATTCGTGTAGCTGATATTGCTTGTGGATGTGGAGGCTTTCTGATGGATGCTGCCAGAATGATTCATAGGACTACAAAAATGCCTTATCGAGATATTTTCAAAAGATGTATTTATGGCATAGATATCCAGAATTATTCTATTGAAAGGTGTCAGATACTTTTAAATCTGTTGGCTTTGACAGAAGGTGAAATCGTGGATTTTGACTTCAATCTGTTGTGTGCTGATACGTTGGATTTCAAGTCGGATGCATGGAACTCTAATTTTTCTCACTTTGATGTAATCGTGGGTAATCCGCCTTATGTCTGTGGTAGAAATATGGAGGATGATATCAAGCTGAAGACTAAATGGTATGAAGTATGTGATTCTGGTTCTACTGATTTGTATATTCCTTTTTTCCAGATTGCATCAGAGATGCTGAATGAAGAGGGGAAGATAGGGTATATTACAATGAACTCTTTTCTGAAGAGTTTGAATGCTCGTAAGCTGAGGGCGTTTTTCGTTGATAATCAGTTTGATATTCATATTGTTGATTTTCGGGGGTATCAAGTGTTTAAGGGTAAAAGTACTTATACCTGTTTGTTTTTCTTGGAAAAGGAAAAGAGCAAAGCTCTCCATTATAGTTGCGATGAACAGATGAAACTTGCCAAGCGAATGCATTATGAGGACATACCTTGGAATTTGCTGGATGCAGAGAAAGGATGGAACTTGAATCAAAATAAAGTAGCTAATAAAATAGAGTCTGTTGGCACACCTTTGTTTGAGTTTTGCCAAACTCGCCATGGTATTGCGACATTGAGTAATAAGACTTATATATTCTTGCCCAACAAGGAAGATGATAAGTATTATTATCTAGAAAAAGAAGACGTGAGCTATCCTATAGAGAAGACTCTCTGTAAAGACATAGTGAATTCTAATAAATTGAATTCTGAAAAGGCTCTTGTTGATCTTGTTCATAAGGCTATATTTCCTTATGTGATTGACAAGAGTGGTAAGGCTGTTTTGATTAAAGAGGAGGTTATACAAGCAAAATATCCTTGTGCGTATTCATATCTGCAATCTCAAAGGGAAACATTGGATAAACGAGATAAAGGAAAGGTTGGGGATTATCCAGCATGGTATGCTTATGGTCGGACGCAATCGTTGGTAATGCCTGCAATCAAGATGTTTTTCCCGAAAATTGCTAATAAGCCATTAAACTGTGTTATTGTAGAAAATTCAAACTTGCTGTTATACAATGGTATGGCGTTCGTGGGTGATGATATGCGAAAGATGAAGATTTTGCAGAAGGTGTTGGAGTCTGATATTTTTTGGAACTATGTTGTAGCTAACAGTAAGCCTTACACATCAGGATATTATTCGCTGAATGGTTCAAACATCAAAAACTTTGGTGTTCCTATATTTACAGAAGAGGAAGTGGAAGAATTACTATCCATCCAAAATAAAATCGATATTAACAATTGGTTGGCAAGATATTATTCATAGGCATAGCCCAAGTAATGGGCTATGCTGATGAGTTTACTAGCTGGAGTTGTTATCATGGCACATTATCAAAGAGAATCCTCGATTCGTTTCATAATTTCCTTTGTCGGAAGGCGATGGTTGGACTCCAGCAAGGCTTTAAGCTTGGTTATATATTCTTCTTTCGATAGAATATCATGGTGAAGAAGTTCGTTTTGGTATCGCTGATTACTATTTCCATTAGGCAAGAACGAAATTATGTAATACTTCCTCTGTCGTTTTGTTGAGTAAGACGGCAGCCTTGGATTCTGTAATCAAGCCACTTGACAGGGCACGATAGATAAGGTTCTCGAATCTGGTGCTGTGCTCGTCATCAATGATGCTCTTCTCTACCTGGGATTTGAAATTGGAATCGAAATTTTTCTTCTTCCAATAGGTTGTATAGCGATTTTCTGATATGACATCAAGATATCTCGCCTTATACATCAAGGCATCAACGGATATTCCAAATTCTGATTGAAGGTTTTTCAACTCAACTAAAGCTATGTCGTGGCGTTTTTCGCCAATGGACTGAAAGAAAGTTTGTTTTGGCATCAAAACTTCATTGGCAAAAATATTGCAGTATTGTTCTTCCATCTTTTCATCCATGTCTTCTGGAAAATGAAGCAATGCATGACCTAATTCATGAAGTGCAGTGAAACGCTTACGCTCGGTGCTCATCTGTTTGTTAATGACGATGACAGGAGTTCCATTTTCCAATGTGCCATTGAGACCTGAGAAAGCATCAGAAGCTTCTACTTCTACCACAATGCTACCATTGGTCTCTAAGATATTGATGACGTTTGTAATGGCGGCGTTGCCAATATTCCAATCGGTGCGGAGTTTGGTTGCAGCGCTGAAAACATCATTTAAAGACGTTACTTGGCAAGTAAAGGAGGAAGCATCAAAATGTCTTTCGATGCTACAAATATCTTCTATTTCATTGATGCGTTCAATGGTATCTTCCACCATGAGATTGATGGATTTCTCTTCCTTAGCACTCAGGCGAGTTAGTTTGCGGTAATGAACATTATTGAGAGCTGAACGATTTTCACGAAACAGATAGTCGGGGGAAATGTTCAGGGCTTTGCATAATGCGATGAGAATGGTACTGTCTGGCATACTCTCGCCTCGTTCGTATTTAGACACAGATTGTTTGGTGACAATATCATTCATCATCACACAGAGTTGTTGCATGGACAAGCCTCGCATCAGACGTGCGTTGCGCAGTCGCTTAGAAAATATATCTTTTAGTTCCATAATTAATCATTCTTTCTTCTGGTTGACAAAGATAGTAAAATTATATGGAGTAGTCAACCGGTAAGGCGAAAAAATAACAATATTTAATTATAATTTGAAAATATGAATGTAATGACCTTGATAAAGCCATCAAGGATATCGAGAATCTATTGAAGAAATAATCTCTTTTGAATGAAGGAAATAAAGTTATTTGATTACCAAGAGGATATGAAGGTACGGATTGAGAAGGCGTTGCGCCTTCATCGGTCCGTGATGGCACAAATGCCAACGGGTACGGGAAAAACGGTTCTACTCGCTTCGGTCGTAGAATCGTTTTTGAGGGAACATTCCAATTGCAATGTTTGGATTGTTGCCCATAGAAGGGAGTTGGTTTCTCAGATAAAAGACACTTTGAATAAGTTTCTTTTGAATTTCAGTTTTTCGAATCACCCCGTCCCTCTTTCCAAAGAGGGCTCCACCTCCACCCCAAGCCCCTCCTCCTCAGAAGGAGGGGATGTAACCGCCCTCCGGTGCTCAGAACCGCTACGCTCTAAGGTTGGCGGACCATCAAAGGTCTCGCCAGATTGTGCGGGATGGGACCGCCTTACTGCTACTTGCTTGCGGCCTACTGAGGGACTTGGGGACCGCCTGGGTGAGAGGGGTGGTGATGGGCTTGGTGCCACTTCTGCCTCTTCTGTTAATCCTACTTCTGACATGATGCCGATCAAGGCTGTGTCGATACAATGGTTGTCGAAACACTATGACGAGATAGAGGAAGAACCGGGGATGATAGTGATTGACGAGGCGCACCATGCGCTTGCCAAGACTTACAAGGGAATGTGGGATAGATTCCCGAAAGCTAAATTCCTGGGACTGACAGCAACACCTTGCCGATTGAATGGTAAGGGATTCACTGATCTGTTTGATGTCTTGGTGCAGTCGTGGAGTGTTCCTGAATTTATCAGCAAGGGAAGATTGGCGACATACGATTTTGTGAGCATCAAATCGGATGGGGTGACGCAACGGCTCATTGATTCCTTGCAGAAGCGAGGAGCAGATGGTGATTATCAGAACAAGGAAATGGATATGTTGCTGAATAAAAAGCCGAGCATCGAAAGGCTCTATAAAAGTTTTGAGAAGTATGGCAAAGACAGGAAGGGCATCGTGTATGCCATCAATATCAGTCATGCTAATGCTATTGCCGAGTTCTACAGAGAACACGGCATAGCGGCTGTTGCTATTGATAGTAAAACGCCAAGTTCTTTACGAAAAGAACTTATTGAAAGGTTCAAAGCTTCTTCTAATACTTCTTTTTCGAAAACCCACCCGTCCTCCCTTACCCTTAAGGGAGGCTCCACCGCTTTCCCCAAGCCCCTTTCCCCTCAGGGGACAGGGGATGTAACCGCTCCTCCTCGTCGCTCGGAACCGCTACGCTCTAAGGTTGGCGGACCATCAAAGGTCTCGCCAGATTGTGCGGGATGGGACCGCCTTACTGATACTTGCTTGCGAGCTGGTGATGGACTGGGGGCTACTTGCTTGCGGGTTGCTGATGGAGTTGGCGATAGACTTGCTCCTATACAGGTGCTGGTGAATGTGGACATCTTCTCGGAGGGATTTGACTGCCCGGATGTGGAGTTTGTACAGTTGGCTCGACCAACGCTGTCGCTTGCCAAGTATCTGCAAATGGTGGGAAGAGGATTGCGAGTAGCCAGGGGAAAGAAGAGCTGCGTGATGATAGATAACGTGGGATTATACCGGGTGTTCGGATTGCCATCACAGGTATGGAACTGGAATGCGATGTTTGAAGGAAAGCTGAAAGTTGGCAAGAAGAAGGAGACTGCCAAGAAAAGAGCGTTTTTCCTGGGAAGTGAGGAACAAGAGGGGCATCAGGATGATTCTGATTCGGAAATGGAGATGGTGGTGAGCCATGAGGAGTTGCTCCAGACGCTGCATGATCGAGAGTTTGTGGACAGTAGAGGGGAGTTTGCCATCATCAAGCTTCCTGATGGGAAGATGACGGTAGTGAACCGGCAGGGAGAACAAGTCTTGGAGCCAGGCGATTACCGTGACATGAAGCTGTTGGATGGCAACATCCTGTTCTACCGACATCGCAGAAAGGAGGTCTGCTATTATGACCTGTTGTCTGGAGCTATTATTGACGATGGTCCCAGTGTTTACGATGTTCCAAAGGTGGTTACGCTAGAAGGTTGGGAGTTCATCAAATATGGAGATGTTTATATGTCTCGCACCTACGAACATTTCTCTTGGCCATATTGCCCTTCCAAATATGACCTGTTCAATTTTGGGGATTACCTGATATATCGTTATAATTATTTAGTAGATAGTGGTTGCCAGGAATGGTACTATTATGAAGGAGGCAATGGCTTGATGATGAAGGCTACTATAGATAGTAATCGAGTATGTTTCTTGCGTGGTGATTATGAACATGTGTATTGGAAGTGTGCCACTCTTCGTTGTGGTTGTATCGTGGTTATGGACAGCAAGCAGGACTACTACCTGGTGGATTCATATTTGAAGAAGACCTATATTGGATGCAATAACCCAAAGAATGAAAATGAAGATCTTCATATTGTAATGCCTCGCCTTGGCAAGAAATACTATGATGAGATGATGTTACAGGAGAAGAAAAAGGAAGCAAGCGAGATGATTCTTTTGCATGAAAAGTCTGTAGCAGGACATGTGGAATTATATCAGGCTGGAAAGAAATGGGGCATAAAAGTGGATGGCAGAGTTGTCGTGCCACCCCTTTATCGCAGCATAGCGCAACCTGTTGGTGCCTATTGTGCCTTTGAAGAGATTCCAAGATATTGGGGGATTATGACCTTAAAAGGTAAGGTGATAGTTGATGCCAAATATGAGAAGGTCGAGATTCGTGATGGAGGGATCGCCGTGGTAACTGATATCACGGGGAAAACACAGACCATCCATCTGAAAGCCTGAGAATATTAACAAAAAAGAGTGTGTCATGAATTTATGATACACTCTTTTTTTTTATTCTGTTTAATTACATCTTCTTTATCCGTTTGCGATATTTCCGAAGAAATCGAATGAGGCATCCCAATCCTTCCAGACTGGCTCTCTGCCCAATTCCTTCAATCTCGCATTGATAACCTTGGCGGTACGCTCATCGCTTACGGTGAACTGCTCCAATGCCTGAGGATAGGTATGGTAACCACCAGGATTTACCTTTGATTCTGCCGACATGGTGGTGACACCCAGTGTTGCCATGTTGTCACGGATGTAGGCTGGCTCACGGGTAGAGTAGGAGATATCTACATCGTGGTCGAAGATACGCATGGCGAAAGTAGCCTGTGCCAACTGCTTATCGGTCATGAAGCAGTTTGGCTGGAAACCTTCGTTCTGTGCAGGGCGCATGCGAGGGAAGTTCACGCTGTACTTGGTCTTCCAGTAATGCTTCTGCAGGTAGCGCAGGTGGTATGCCATCATCACTACATCCGTGCGCCATTCCTTCTCCAAGCCGATGAGCACACCCATACCGATGGAATGGACGCCTGCCATACCCATGCGGTCGAAACCATCGCAGCGCCACTCAAACTTGCTCTTCATGCCACGTGGGTGGTAGAGCTTGTAGTGCTCGTGGTTGTAGGTCTCCTGGAAACAGATGACACCGTTCATACCATGGTCGGCGAGGGTCTTGTAATCCTCTGTAGAGAGCGGCATCACCTCAATCTTCACGTTAGAGAAATACTTCTTGGCGATGTCGATTGCCTTGGCAAGATAAGGGGTGCCAGCCTTGGCTGGGTTCTCGCCCGTAACGAGAAGGATGTTCTCGAATGGAGCCAACTGCTTGATTGCCTTGTACTCGTTCTCAATCTGCTCTGGGGTGAGGATGGTACGAGCCATCGGATTCTCACGATGGAAACCGCAATACACGCAGGAGTTAGAGCATGAATTGGTGATGTAGAGAGGAATGAACATCGACATGGTCTTGCCGAAGCGCTCCTCGGTATATTTGCGGGAAAGACGCGCCATTACCTCCAGGTATGGCTCGGCTGCCGGTGAAATCAGCGCCATGAAGTCGTTCACATCGCAATGGTCCTTGGCAAGGGCACGACGCACATCATTATCGGTCATTCGAGCAATGCGCTCCGTGGTCTCCTCCCAACTGATATTCTTTAATTCGTCTGAAAACATTTTCTTACTTTTTAAACTTTCTCAAATCGTGTGTCAACTTGGCTGCGCAGAAGTTTGGACCACACATGGTGCAGTACTCACCGTCTGTATGACCTGCCTCCTCGAAATACTTCAAGGCAAGCTCTGGGTCGAGAGAGAGGTGGAACTGGTCTCTCCAGCGGAACTCGAAACGTGCCTTGGAGAGGGCATTGTCGCGGATGGTTGCACCTGGATGACCCTTTGCCAAGTCGGCTGCATGAGCGGCAATCTTATAGGTTACCACACCTGTGCGCACATCCTCCTTGTTAGGCAAGGCGAGGTGCTCCTTTGGTGTTACATAGCAGAGCATGGCAGTGCCGAGCCATGCTATCTGGGCGCCACCGATGGCTGAAGTGATGTGGTCGTAACCTGGAGCGATATCGGTAACCAATGGGCCGAGGGTGTAGAATGGTGCCTCGTGACAGTGGTCGAGCTGGCGCTCCATGTTCTCCTTGATTTTCTGCAATGGCACGTGACCAGGACCTTCGATGAATGCCTGCACGTTCTTGTCCCAGGCACGGGTAACGAGTTCGCCCATGGTATCCAACTCGGCAAACTGGGCTGCATCGTTGGCATCGGCGATACAGCCTGGACGCAGACCATCACCCAAAGAGAGGGCAACGTCATACTGTGCCACGATGTCGCAGATGTCGTCGAAGTGCTCATAGAGGAAGCTCTCCTGGTCGTGGTAGAGACACCACTTGCTCATGATACTACCGCCACGGCTCACGATACCGCAGAGACGGCTGTCGGCGAGATGCACGTTGTGGCGACGGATGCCGGCATGGATGGTGAAGTAGTCAACACCCTGCTCGCACTGCTCGATGAGGGTATCACGGAATACCTCCCAGTTCAAATCCTCTACCTTGCCGTTTACCTTCTCCAAAGCCTGGTAGATAGGCACGGTTCCTACTGGTACAGGACAGTTGCGCACAATCCATTCACGGGTTTCATGGATGTTGTCGCCGGTAGAGAGGTCCATCAAAGTATCGCCTCCCCACTTGCAAGACCATACAGCCTTATCCACCTCTTCCTCGATGCTGGAAGTAGTGGCAGAGTTACCGATGTTGGTATTGATCTTCACGAGAAAGTTGCGGCCGATGATCATCGGTTCGCTCTCAGGGTGGTTGATGTTGGCAGGAAGCACGGCACGTCCGCGTGCAATCTCATCACGCACATACTCAGGGGTGATATGGGTCTCGATGCCCAACTCCTGGCAGTTCATGTTCTCGCGGATAGCCACATACTCCATCTCTGGAGTGATGATGCCCGCCTTGGCATAAGCCATCTGGGTGATGTGCTTGCCAGCCTGTGCACGGCGAGGCAACTGGATGTGCTCGAAGCGGAGGTGGTCGAGGCTATGGTCAGCAAGGCGCTGCTTGCCATACTCGCTGGTAACTTCCTTGAGCTGCTCGGTATCGTTGCGGTCGAGAATCCACTGCTCGCGCATTCTTGGCAAGCCCTTCTTCAAATCTACCTGATAGTTAGGGTCGCTGTAAGGACCGCTGGTATCGTAGATGTAAACCGGAGCGTTTGGCTCTGTATGAGGAATGCCGCGCTCATCCTTCACAACAGTAGGAGTGAGGTTAACCTTGGTCATTCCAACCTTGATCTGTGGGAAGAGTTTTCCCTGCATATACGCCTTTTCTCTCTGGGCGTAAGCTTTCTTATCGTTTGGCATAATTTTTTAAAGGTAAAAAGGTAAAAGGGTAAAAAGGTAAAAAGAACATTCTGCTTCTTTGCCTTCATCCTTCATGCCTTTTATTCATATTTATTTTATTTAGTCGTTGAGGAATGCGGTGAGAGGAGAACTTGCCTCGGCACAATCGCTGATGGCTCCGAGACCAGCCTCGTAAGCACGGCGACCGCATACCACTGCCTCCTTGAATGCCTTAGCCATCTCTACAGGATCACCGGCAACGGCGATGGCTGTGTTGACCAGGCAAGCGCTGGCACCCATCTCCATAGCTTCGGCAGCGTGGCTAGGTGCACCGATACCTGCATCTACTACCACTGGAACAGTAGCCTGCTCGATGATGATCTGCAGGAAGTCCTTCATTCTCAATCCCTTGTTGGTACCGATAGGTGCAGCAAGTGGCATTACAGTAGCAGCACCAGCCTCTTCGAGGTGCTTGCAGAGGGTAGGGTCTGCCTGGCAATATGGCAATACCACGAAACCGAGCTTTACCAGTTTCTCGGTAGCCTTCAGCGTCTCGATAGAGTCTGGAAGAAGATAGCGAGGGTCTGGGTGGATTTCGAGCTTGAGCCAGTTGGTTCCGAAAGCCTCGCGAGCCATCTGTGCTGCGAAGACAGCCTCCTCGGCGTTGCGCACGCCACTGGTGTTAGGAAGGAGCTGGATATTTGGGTTCTGCACGATATGAGAGAGCAGGTCGTCCTGCTTGTCTTCGAGTTCGATACGTTTCATAGCAACAGTAACCATTTCTGTTTCTGATGCTTTGATGGCTTCAGCCATGAGGGCATTGTTGTTAAACTTTCCTGTACCCAAGAAGAGGCGGGAGTTAAACTCTCTGCCTGCGATTACTAATTTTTCCATTGTTTTATTATAGAGTTGTTATTTTTGTTTTCTTTTCTGTAGGAAAAGTACTTTTGGATGATTCTTTTCCGCAGTATTCTGGGACCGTTATCCTCCACAGAACGCTTTTACGATAACGATGTCTGCTCCTTCTGCGATGATTGTGTTTTCCCATTCATCACGAGGCACCATTTCGTTACTGATAGCTACTGCAACTCCTGTAGCTGGCAAATCGAGTTCCTGAGCTAACTCCCTGATGGTTTTAGCCTGTGTCTCGGTCTCTTTGTTGTTGATAGTTACTTTCATATTCTGTTCGTTTTATATGATGAATAATCCGTTTGTTTACGCTTTTTCTATCGCCCGAAAGCGATGATATGATAATATGTAATCAAACACGGTGAACTTCCAGATGAAAGCCTTAAGAGAAAGAATAAAGCGCTATCAAATATCCCTGCGACAGCATTACCTGCATCAGGTTCAATGGGTATCATCTCAGCCGAATCTTTCAGCACCCCGTGATAATCGCTTGCAAAAGTAATGATAATATTGGGAAAACAATAGAATTTCAAAAATATTTATGCTAAATTAACGCAGAATGTACCTTTCGCTTTACTGGTGTTTCTTTCTGCAATCCGGGCATTCGCCTTTGATGACAAAGGAAATAGAGTGGGGGTAAAAGCCTTCGGGCAGCTCGAAACTTGGAATATGGATATCCTCCATACAGAAGGAACGCTGGCAAGATTCGCAGTAGAAATGAATATGCCCGTCGTGATGATCGCAAGCCCCTTTTTCTTCGCAGAGTTCGTAGCAGAGTACGCCTCGTCCATCTTCGAAGGCATGTACCACATCATGTTCCAGGAAGAGGGTAAGTGTTCGGAAGATGCTCGACTTGTCCATCGAAACCATCTTTCGTTCCAGATTGCTCAGACTCTGCGGGTTCTGTTCGCCCATCAGGGTCTTCATTACGAGTATGCGGTTGGCGGTTGGTCGGATGCCTTTCGATTCCAGCCTGTTGATCATATCTTGTGAGTTCATCGTTTCTTCTTTTTAAAATTTTTACTAACCGGTTGCAAAGATACAAAAAAAGCGTGTAAGTATGGTAACTTACACGCTTTTTCTTTATTTAAACGTAATTACTTTTTGCTTTCAATCTAGTTTATGCCGCAGCATGAAGGGATTGGAACCCTTATGCGCAAGCACAACCACGGCTTCTGTTCAAAGCCTCACCATACATTTCCATTGCGGTCATGTAATCTGCAAGAATAGCCTTCAAGGCCTTCTTGATGTTTGCATACATTGTTTTCATAATCGTTATCCTTTTTTAAAAAATTAATACTTGGCATTTCTGCCATTTCCTTTTTCCTTTTATTCATGAACGGTGGTCAATTTTACTTGCCCATCTCCATGTTGTTGTTTACATTTACAGCCTTGACAATCATAGCTGCCACAACTGTAAGAATCATTACTGTCGTCATCATAATTTGTTTCCTTTCTTTCTTTGTGGAGCCTCCATGTGAGGTCTCCTGTTTTACATTATCCTTATTACAATCTCACTGTATTCTGGTGCAAAGGTAATGCCTTTTTCTTGAATATCTGTCACAAAGACATGACAAAATGATGAAAAAGGGGCTTTTTTTGATACACGTCAACTAAACAGCAATGGCGGCTTGATATACGTCAAGCCGCCATGCTGTCATATTGAGAAATGTGTCATATTTCTTATGTTTCTTCGGATTTCTGATGCTAGATCAGTTCCAGAATCTTGTCGAGAATCTTTTCTACGGTTGAAGAATCGGTTGCTTCATCGAGTTTCTGGTTGATTTTCTCTTCCAGTTTCTTGCTTACCTTGTCGGCAGCCTTATCCATGGCCTGGTTTGCCTTGTCTTCCAGTTTCTTCTGAACGGAAGCGCCCAGTCCGTCTTTTTCTGAACCATCGCTGTTATTATCGCTTACCGAAGGGGATTCATCGGTTGATGAACTGGTGGTTTCTTCTATCTGCAGATTGTCGGCACCTTCCAGCGCCTTCACCATATCATCAGCATTCATCGTGTAAACGCTGCCAAGGATTCCGAAGCTTACGGTGTGCTGCTTGCCATTAAACTCAACGGTTCCCTTAGAGCATACGATATAGTTGTGGTATTCGAAGAGCTGGTTCATCACTTCATCGATAGCGCTTCCTGCCATCATTTTGGCAATGGAACGGATGCTTTGGGTGAAGAAGTTGTTATCACTGGTTTCTGTAGCCTTGTCGATAGCCTTGGCTGCCTCAGTCTTTACCTTTTCTTTGTGGGCATCAGGTCCTGGATTGGTTATGGCGAAAACCAGGAAGAGAAGTACGATAAGACCTAAGATGATTTTCCAGAGGGTCTTGCTCGATTTTTTCTTTTCCGGTTCCTGTCTGTAGCCCTGGTTCATGGCAGCGCCGTGCTGAAAGCCTTGCTGGTAAGCCTCCTGCTGTGCCTGCTGGAAACCCTGCTGGTTTGCAGCCTGAAAGTTTGCTGCTTCTGTTCCGTTGTTGCCGGCTGCATCTGCTGATGTTCCTTCTGCATTTTCTTTGTTGGCTGTATTAGCTTTGATTGCTTCTATAGTTTCTAGAACTGTCTTCAGTTCTGCTATTTTCCAAGCAGGAGTCCAGTCTTTCATGCCTTGTGCCCAAACAAGGGTTTCGGGTGTGATAGCCTTCTGGACGAGTTGCTCCTGGCTGAATGGACCCGCTTGCTGTCCGTTATTCTCAATGATAAAATATTCCATCATGTATTCTTTTATATAATCTTTTTCTTAAAAACCAATAAGGAGTTTCTTTCACTCTTCATTGCTTATTAGTGTGTAGCTTTCCACCATGCTGTTTTCTCTCTGCCCTTGATAGCTACGCTGTGCTGGCTAGGGTCGGAGATAGAAAGACCGCAATAGTTCTTTACTTTAAAGGTTGTACCTCTATCACTCATTAACATTGTATACGCTTCATCTGTATGAGCTGCTGCTTTGATTGTGAGTTTCATCTGTGAATTAAATTTGTCTTTCAGAGAGCCGCTTGGAACAAGACTATCTACGTATACGCTCATGTCGTAGAAGAGGTTGGGAGAGAAACCATCCAGAGACTGTATGGAATCGAGCGGAACGGATGATGAGAGGGTATATTTGCTATTGATTTCCTTCATCACACTAGCTAGATTATCCATCTGACGGCAGTCGATGGCTGCCATGTTGCAATATGGGGTTCTATTATTCTTATAGAAATTGACAACTCCGTTGACAAATCCTGAGTAGTTGGGTGCTGAACTGTTGAGATAACTCCATACGGTTTTGTATGGAACGCCGGCTCCCATTATTTCGCTACTTGAACTGATTAGGAAATTAGTGACGTCTTTCAGTTCGTATGCAGTCTCAACATTGCCCATATAGCATGCATCGAAAAGGATGTACTGCATCTTGGTGCCGCTGAGTTTGATTCCTTCAGCCAGGGTAGGAACGTCGAGAGCGTTTTCTTCTAAACTTACGCTTCCGAAGAAACGGGTGATAGGTTTGTTGGGATCGGGACCAAACTGTATTCCGCTGAAATTGCCGGTAGCGGTAGGGTAGCTGGTGCTTCCTTTCTGAGCAAAACCAGCATTAGGTCTTGCCATATAGGGATAGTGAACCCAATCGCTCTTGTAGGTCCATCCGCAGCCATGAGCTCCGATGATGAGCGAATAATTCAGGGCTTCAGCACGGCGTTTCACCTCATTCAGAATCTCTGCAAATCCTTCTGCTGTAGTATATGTAGCTTCATCGTATGTTTTCAAAGTGTCGCGAATGACGGTTTTCGTATTGCCGTCATATTGAAGATCTATAAGATAGCTCTTCTTGTAATTCTGGCTCATGAAAACCATTACACGTGAATTGTTCAATCCCTTCTTGGCAACAATACCTTCGCACATGCTGTCTACGTTATTTTTCAAATCACTATATAGACCTGTGCGTCTTGTGTCGCCCGTCCATGGAAAGAAGACGAAGATAGTCTGCTTATTGACGCTTTCTACATCAATAGCTTCATCACCGCAACTGGTGAAAGTTGCTGCTAGAGATAGCGTACATATAAATAAGGTGAAAAGCTTCTTGATCATAATTAAAAATGTTGAATGTTGAATGTTGAATGTTGAGTTGCAATCTTGCTAACGAATCAGCTTGACTAATTCAACATTCTACACTCAACATTCAACATTAAATATAATACTATTATTTCTTCTTGAGTTCCTCGATAGTTGCCTTGAGGGCAGCAATCTTCTCAACAGAGTCGCTTTCCTTCTTGCGCTCCAGGGCTACTACCTTTTCAGGAGCGTGAGCTACGAAGTTCTCGTTGCCGAGCTTCTTGCGTACGCCCATCAGGAAGCCTTCCAAGTGCTTGAGCTGAGCTTCTGCCTTCTCAATCTCGGCAGCTACGTCGATGAGGTCGCCCAATGGTACGGCAAACTCGTCGGTACCTACCATGAAGCTTGATGCATCGGCACTCTTCTCAGCGATGACCTCAATCTTATCAAGGTTCGCCATCTTCAGCGTTACGTCGTTGTAAGCCTCGAAATCGTTCTTGCCTACTACCTGCAGAGACAACTGCTCCTTCTGGGCAATGTTCTTCTGGTTGCGAACGGTACGAACACCGGCGATAATCTGCTTCACAGCCTCAATGTCGGCTGCCAACTTCTGCTCCTCGGTTGTAGGTGCAGGAATATCCAGCTTCTCGCGCATGATGCTCTCGCCATCCTTGCGGTCGTAGATGTGCTGCCACAACTCCTCGGTGATGAATGGCATGAATGGATGCAACATCTTCAGGAGGGCATCGAAGAAACGGAGGGTAGCGTCGTAGCTCTTCTGGTCGATAGGCTGACCGTAAGCTGGCTTCACCATCTCCAGGTACCAGGATGAGAACTCATCCCAGAACAGCTTATATACTGTCATCAATGCCTCAGAGATACGGTAGTCCTTAAACTGCTTCTGCATCTCCTCGTTCACCTCCTTGAGCTTGGCGTCAAACCACTTCACGGCGATTTCTGCACTCTTAGGCTGCTCGATATCTGCAGTCTCCCAACCCTTCACGAGGCGGAAGGCATTCCAGATCTTATTGTTGAAGTTACGTCCCTGCTCGCAAAGGCTCTCGTCGAAGAGGATGTCGTTGCCCGCTGGAGCACTGAGCATCATACCCATACGAACACCATCGGCACCAAACTTGTCAATCAAGTCCAATGGGTCTGGTGAGTTACCGAGACTCTTGCTCATCTTGCGGCCCAGCTTATCGCGAACGATACCTGTGAAATATACATGCTTGAATGGCATCTTGCCACGATACTCGTAGCCAGCCATGATCATACGTGCTACCCAGAAGAAGATGATGTCCGGACCAGTTACAAGGTCGGAAGTAGGGTAGTAGTAGTTGATCTCCTCGTTGTCTGGATGCTCGATGCCATCAAACAGAGAGATAGGCCACAACCATGAAGAGAACCAGGTGTCGAGGCAGTCGCTCTCCTGCTCAAGATCCTCAGCCTTGATGTTGGCATTCTTCTCCTGAGCGAGCTTCAGAGCCTCCTCTGCAGTCTCAGCTACCACGAAATCCTTCTTGCCGGCATTGTCGAAGTAGTAGGCAGGGATGCGGTGACCCCACCAGAGCTGACGGCTGATACACCAGTCCTTGATGTTCTCCAACCAGTGGCGATATGTGTTCTTATACTTCTTAGGATAGAACTCGATATCATCGTCCATTACTGGAGGGAGGGCGATGTCAGCAAAGTGCTGCATCTTGAGGAACCACTGTGTAGAGAGCTTTGGCTCGATAGGCACATTGGTACGCTCAGAGAAGCCCACCTTATTATTATAGTCCTCAATCTTCTCCATCAGACCGGCGTTCTGAAGGTCGATGGAAATCTGCTTGCGCACGTCCATGCGGTCCATACCTACATAGAGACCTGCTGCCTCGCTGATGGTACCATTGTCGTTGAAGATGTCGATGGTTTCCAAACCGTGCTTCAAACCGAGGGCGTGGTCGTTGATATCGTGAGCTGGAGTTACCTTCAAGCAACCAGTACCGAACTCGATATCTACGTATGTATCCTCGATGACAGGAATCTCACGGTTTACGAGAGGCACGATGACGTGCTTGCCCTTCAGCCAGGTATTCTTCTTATCCTCTGGGTTGATACACATGGCAGAGTCGCCCATGATGGTCTCAGGACGGGTGGTTGCTACTACTGCATAGTATCCCTTCTCGTCCTTGTGCATCACGTTCTCCTCATCCACCTGCTGGCAGTCCTGCTCTACTACGTAATACTTCAAGTGGTAGAGCTTAGAGTGCTCATCCTTGTAGATAACCTCCTCGTCAGAGAGTGCAGTCTGAGCCTTAGGGTCCCAGTTAACCATGCGCACGCCACGATAGATGAGTCCCTTCTGGTAAAGATCGCAGAATACGTGGATGACGGCACGAGAGCGAGTCTCGTCCATGGTGAATGCTGTGCGGTCCCAGTCGCAGCTGGCACCGAGTTTGCGGAGCTGCTTGAGGATGATGCCGCCGTGCTCGTGAGTCCAGTCCCAAGCGTGCTTGAGGAACTCATCGCGAGTAAGGTCAGTCTTCTTGATACCCTGCTGGGCGAGGCGGTTAACCACCTTAGCCTCGGTAGCGATACTGGCGTGGTCGGTACCTGGTACCCAGCAAGCGTTCTTGCCCTCCATGCGTGCACGGCGAACGAGAATATCCTGGATAGTATTGTTGAGCATGTGGCCCATGTGGAGCACACCCGTTACGTTTGGTGGAGGGATTACCACCGTATAAGGTTCACGACCATCTGGCTTAGAGCTGAAAAGCTTGTTGTCGAGCCAGTACTGATACCATTTACTTTCCACTGCTTGTGGATCGTATTTACTTGCTAATTCCATTGTTTATATCTAATTTTTATTCTTTTTCTTTAAAAAACGGTGCAAAGATACTAATTTTTGGGCGAAAAATACTATCTTTGCATCAAAATTATTAATTTTTGCACAAAACGATGGTTAGTAATACAGGAAAAGGACATACGAAAGAAGAAAAACTGGCGGCGTTCAGCCGCTTGCTGGATGTGCAGGACCGTTTGCGCCTGCAGTGTCCATGGGATAAAAAGCAGACATTCGAGAGTCTTCGTCCGAATACGATCGAGGAGACTTTCGAGCTTTGTGACGCCTTGATGAAGCGCGATTACAAGGATATCAAGAAGGAGTTGGGCGATGTGTTGGAGCACGTGATGTTCTATAGCATCATCGGCAGAGAAGACGGCGAGTTCGATATTTGCGATGTTTGCAATCAGGAGGCTGACAAGCTGATGTTCCGCCATCCTTTCATCAACTGGAAGGAAGAGGGAAATTGGACGGTTTCGAATCCTGATATGTATATCAACGATGAGGGACAGGTGGTATATAGAGAGTCTGAAGAAGCAGAAACCGGGAAGGCTGGAACTGCCAATGCCGAAGAAACCTTGGCTCTTGGCGCCATCAAGCCGAAAACTGCTACTTCTGTTGAGAAAACCTGGGAACAGATTAAGCAGCAGGAGAAGGATGGAAATGAGCGGGTGTTGAGCGGTGTCCCTCATTCTCTTCCGTCTCTTATCAAGGCTTATCGCATTCAGGACAAGGCTAGAAATGTAGGCTTCGACTGGAAAGAAAAAGAAGATGTGTGGGACAAAGTGCAGGAGGAACTGGAAGAACTCAAGGTGGAACTGGCTAAAGGCGACAAAGAGAATTCTACCCAGGAATTGGGCGATTTCATCTTCTCAGTAATCAATGCAGCACGTCTCTATAAACTCAATCCGGATAATGCGCTGGAGAAAACCAACCAGAAGTTTATTCGCCGTTTCAACTATGTAGAAGATCATAGCTTAAAGCAAGGTAAAAACTTGAAAGATATGAGCTTAGAAGAAATGGATAAACTATGGAATGAAGCAAAACTTCAGGAGAAAAAGGATGATAAATAACGGTGAATCAGATAATCTTATCGACTCATCAATATAATAATAAAAACTAAAGTGTTATGAAGAAATTAGTTTATGTAACAATAGCTTTGGTGGCGCTTTTCGCTGCCAACAGTTGTAAGAACAAAAATAATGTTCCTGTTATCAGTGCAGCAGATTCGGTAGAGGTAGAGGATGCAATGAACGATTCTACCATCTATGGTGTATGCGGTGAGGGAACCTCTATGCATAACCTGGAGCTGATTTCTGATGGTGGTGACACCCTTTCGGTGTTTATTGACGATGAGAATCCTGATGTTGTTCAGGGAGGTTTGCTGGCTGGCGACCGTATTGCTCTTATCGGTTATAAGGCAGAGGATGGAGAGATGATGGCCCAGAAGATTATCAACCTGACATCCCTCTTGGGTAAATGGACTTCTCTGGATAAGAATTTTGATATCTTGGAAGGTGGAGAGGTGAAGAACAATGTGAAGGCTGAAACTAATCCTTGGACTAGCTGGAAGATACTCAATGGTAAACTTTTGCTGAATAAGGATACTTTTGCTATTGACAAATTGGGTTCTGACAGTCTTATGTTGGAGAATACTCAGGGTATCTTTGTTTTCAAGCGCCAAGAGTAAGGTCATCATGTTGAACCTGTAATTTATGATTTAGTTTTGGAACCATTTAAAGTACATATATTGGGGTGTGGCAGTGCTTTGCCCACCCTTCAGCATAGTGCCTCGGCCCAGATTATTGAGATGCGTGGCAAATGCTTTATGATGGATTGTGGAGAGGGTGCCCAGATGCAGTTCCGTCGCACTCATGTTCACTTTGCTAAGATAAATGCTATCTTTATTTCGCATCTTCATGGTGACCATTGCTTTGGCTTGCTGGGACTTCTTTCTACCTTAGGCATGCTGGGCAGAACGGCTAAGTTAAAGGTATATGCACCAGAAAGTTACGGAGATTTATTTAAGCGTCAGATTGATTTCTTCATGCAGGGAATGGAATATGAAATCGAATTTGTTCCTGTAGATACCGAGAAGTCGCAAGTAGTATATGAAGATCATTCTGTAACCGTAGAAACCGTTCCTCTGCAGCATCGTGTGCCTTGTTGTGGGTACATCTTCAGAGAGAAACCGACATTGCCTCATATCCGTCGTGATATGATAGATTATTACGAGATTCCTGTAAGCCAGATCAACAACATCAAGAATGGAGCTGACTGGACTACGAAGGAGGGGGATGTAATACCTAATGCCAGATTGGTAATGCCTGCCACTACTCCCCGCAGTTATGCTTATTGCAGTGATACCCGGTTTGTTCCGGGGTTGGCAGAAAAGATAAAGGGGGTTACGATGCTTTATCATGAGAGTACTTATACTTCAGAGAATGGGGACAGGGCTAGACTCTATTATCACAGTACGGCTCGACAGGCTGCAACTATAGCCAGAAATGCGGGTGTAGGCAAACTTCTTCTGGGACATTATAGTGCAAGATATAATAATGAAGAGGTATTGTTGAATGAAGCTAAAGAGGTGTTTGCGGAAAGTTATCTTACTCAGGAAGGTAAAGTGTTCTCTATAGAATAATATAGAAATATAAAAAAAAGTGCCTTGCATCAAAAAAAAGTTCATTTTTGATGCAAGGTTTTCTCTTTATATCGTTTAATCTTTAAAAAGGATTTGAAATTGGAATCGGAAAAGAATCTCTTAGACGACATCAATAGCGGCAGTCGGGCAGCCATGCACAGATTGTACGAACGCTATGTGGGGTATGCCATGGCCGTAGCGCTGAGGTATGTCCCTATGCGCGATGATGCTGAGGATGTAGTGCAAGATAGTTTTATAAAAGTCTTTTCCGGCATTTCAAAATTTGAATATCGGGGTGAGGGCGCTCTTCAGGCTTGGCTCTTGCGGATAGTGACAAATGAAGCGGTCAACTTTGTAAGGCAGCAAAAGCGCTTCACTATCGTGGACGAAGTTCCCGATGATATTGAGGATGAAGAGCCTGAAGTAGAAAGAGTTCCTCCGGCAGTACTGACAAGAATGATAGGAGAGTTGCCTGATGGGTACAGACTGGTTCTTAACATGTTTGTTTTTGAACAGAAAAGCCATAAAGAAATTGCACAGCTGTTAGGCATCAAAGAAAGTAGTTCTGCTTCACAATATTTGCGGGCGAAAAAACTGTTGGGCAAAAAGGTGAAAGATTATCTGAGCCAGGCAGAATGTAGTGATAATAAAGAGTTGAATCATATAAACGAGAAAAGTAATGAGTAACGATTGGACAAATAAACTTCGAAATCAGTTGGCAGACTACCAAGAGCCTGTCAGCCACGACTTGTGGGCTGAGATAGAACAATCGCTTGCTCAGTCTAAAAAGGTTGGTGATGAGGAAACTGATGTAAAAAAGACCCCACAGGCTCGTTATGTTGTCTTGAAAAGATGGTCGGTAGCTGCAGCGATTGCTTTATTGGGAGTAGGAGGCAGTTATGTTTATCTGCATGATGATGAACCGGGACAGGCTAACTTAGCTGTTCAGAGTTCTTTTTCTACAGCATCAGGTTCAAGCAGGACTTCTTCTGCTGTCCGTGCAGAAGCACAATCGGCAGGAAGTAAAAATGCTATCTTGCTTGCTGAAAACAATGCATCTGCACATCAGGTGAATCGTCATTCATCGGGGCGTCAATTGAACCATAGTAAATCTTCGGTATCTTCTTTGGATAGAACAGTTGCTGATGATCATGAAATAATGCTTACAGCAGAGGTAGAAATGCCAGAACAGTCTGTTAATGCAGAGGTAAATGGTCGGGAATTATCTGTTTTGCAAAAGCAAAATGAGGATTCTGAAAGACAGATGTCCGTTTCTTTTAATCATGCAACCAAGCCGTTGGAAGCAGATGGTGGGCAGAAGCTTTATGCAGTCAGAGCGCAGGATGATTATTTTGAACGCAGTTATAAGGACAAGTATGAACAGAACTGGACCATGAACCTGTATGCAGAGAATGTAAGTCTGGGCTCTGGCAGTGATGGAATGTCAAACGGCATGTATGCGTCTTTAGATCCTCTTGCTGGTGGCGGCTTTGCTGATCATGGTGTTTTCCTGGCTGCTGCTTCTCCTTTAAGATATGCAATACCGAAATATGTTGAAGCGAAACATCATGCTCCTTTGGCTATAGGTGCTCAGGTTGGTATCGGACTTGCGCCTCGTTTGTCTTTGAGTACCGGTGTCGTTTATACGCGTGTCGCTTCTGATTTCAAATCTTATGGTGTTTCAGAATTTGATACACATCAGGTTTTGCATTATGTGGGTGTTCCACTTGGTTTAAACTATGAGGTTTGGAGCACGGGAGGCTTTCATGCGTACGTAATGGCGGGTGGAGAAGCCGATTTCAACGTAAAGAATGATACAAAGGTTTCTGGTCATAAAGAGGATGTGAAACGTGATGGCGTTCAGTTCTCGGGTAAGGCTTCGCTTGGTGCACAGTATGATGTTACACCACAAGTGGGCTTCTATATTGAGCCAGGTGCAAAATATTATTTTGATAATGGCAGCGAAATAGAAAATACGTTTAAAGATAAGAAGTGGAATTTTAATCTCCAGTTCGGACTTCGTATTAATCTGAAATAGTGTTTGAGTCCAATTATTAATAAATATATGTACGAACTACATTTCATTTTATAACATTACATACGAGAAAAGGAAAGGGCAGTCTGCGTGATGCATGGCTGCCCTTTATTGTTTCCCGTTTTTCTTATTTATTCAATAATTTTTCGCTCATATTGAGAGCGGCCTTTCTGCCGTCTCCCATGGCAAGAATTACTGTGGCTCCTCCTCGTACGATATCGCCGCCAGCGTAGATTTCTTCGATGGAACTCTGCATCTGGTCGTTTACGGCAATGGTGTTCTTCCGGCCGAGTTCCAGTCCTTCGATACTCTGTGGAACGAGTGGATTAGGACTTACTCCTACGGCAACAATTACCTGGTCGCACTCCAGCGTGATGGTCTCGCCTGTAGCTTCCGGACGACGACGGCCGCTGGCATCAGGTTCGCCAAGCTTCATCACATCGAGAACTACAGCCTTTACTGCGCCCTTATCGTCTGCCTCATATTCTTTAGGATTGTGCAATGTAAAGAAGTTGATTCCTTCTTCCTTGGCATGCTTCACCTCTTCGAGTCGGGCAGGCATTTCAGCCTCCGAACGGCGATATACCAAGGTTACGTCTGCTCCGAGTCGTTTTGCAGTACGGCAACTGTCCATAGCTGTGTTACCGCCGCCTACAACAACCACCTTCTTGCCCAAGTTGATAGGGGTATCGCTATGAGGATTGGCTGCATCCATCAGGTTTACACGGGTAAGATATTCGTTAGAAGACATGATGTTCAAGGCATTCTCTCCAGAAATATTCATGAAGTTTGGCAGACCCGCACCTGAACCAACGAAGATTCCCTTGAATCCTTGTTCTTCCAGATCTTTTACGGAAATGGTCTTGCCTACGATGCAGTCTGTAATAAACTTTACGCCCATCTTCTGAAGATTCTCAATCTCTACATCTACGATAGCATTAGGCAAACGGAATTCAGGAATACCATATTTCAATACACCGCCAATCTCGTGTAATGCTTCAAAGACGGTAACGTCGAATCCCTTCTTTGCCATATCGCCTGCAAAACTCAATCCGGAAGGTCCTGAACCAACTACAGCTACCTTGATGCCATTAGGTTCATCGCACTTTGGTACAGAGATGTTTCCACTCTGGCGTTCGTAATCGGCAGCAAAACGCTCCAGGTATCCGATAGCTACAGCTGGCTCGTTCATCTTGAGATGTACACACTTGCTTTCACATTGCTTTTCCTGTGGGCAAACTCGTCCGCAAACGGCAGGTAGGGCAGAGGTGTTCTTTAAAACCTTGGCTGCGGCAAGGAACTGGCCCCGCTCAATATTCTTGATGAAGGAAGGAATGTTGATGCTCACCGGACAACCTTCCATACAGGTAGGCTTAGGACAGTCGAGACAGCGCTTGGCTTCGGTCAAAGCCATTTCCTTGGTTAAACCGATATTTACCTCTTCCGTACGGGTTGTGGCACGATAAAGAGGGTCAAGTTCTGGCATCTTTACGCGCTCTATAGCTGTACGTTCTTTTGCTTTCATCGAAGCGCGTAACTCCTTGCGCCACTCAGCGTTACGGTCGGTCAACTCTTCGATGCTCGCATCTGTAGGTTCTACGTCCATGATTACATCCGTAGTTTCTTTCTTCTTTCCTGCGTCTACAGTTGCAAGGTGCTCTTCGAAGTGTTCCATCTCTTCGCGTTCAACATCCTTGAAAGTGCCCATGCGCTTGAACATCTCGTCCCAATCTACCAGGGCGCCGTCAAACTCAGGACCGTCGATGCAGACAAACTTGGTCTTGCCACCGATGGTCAGGCGGCAGGCACCGCACATACCGGTTCCATCCACCATGATGGTATTGAGCGAAACGTCTGTGGAAAGATTATATTTCTGGGTCAGGAGACAGCAGAACTTCATCATGATAGGAGGACCGATGGCGAAAACCTTATCGATATGCTCCTGATTGATAAACTTCTCGATTCCTACGGTTACAACACCCTTCTCGCCGTAACTTCCGTCATCGGTCATGATGATGAGCTCATCGCTAGATGCACGCACTTCATCTTCCATAATCACGAGGTCTTTGTTCCTACCCGCAATTACGGAAAGGACTCTGTTTCCTGCGGCTTTCAGTGCCTTGATGATAGGGAGCATAGGAGCTACGCCTACACCACCTCCGGCACAAATGACAGTTCCGAAGTTCTCGATATGTGTAGGATTTCCAAGTGGTCCCACCACGTCGTGAATCTCATCGCCTTCATTCAATGCACAGAGTTTGGTAGATGAAAGACCTACCTTCTGCACAACCAGTGTGATGGTTCCTTTCTCAATGTCTGCATCAGCGATGGTTAGCGGCATGCGCTCGCTGTTGTTGTCTACACGGATGATAACAAAGTTACCTGCCTTTCGGCTCTTGGCTATAAGTGGTGCTTCTACATCGAAGCGGAATACTTTCTCTGAGTATTGTACTTTCTTGATAATCTTGTTCATGGGCTATTAAATTTCTTAATGCTGATATATTAATATTTCTGGTTAGCTGTTTAGAGTTTGCTTCATGGTACATAAAAATGCAAAAGGATAACATCGGCTACCTTTGTGGCAGTCGAAGTTATCCTCGTACAATATATGTTATTTTTATTTTTCGAATGTTTTGTATAATCGAGAAAAACTGAAAGTCTTACCGATACTTCAAATTAATCGAAATTTTTGTCATCAAGCATCTCGAAACCGCAGTATGGAACCAATACCTTAGGTACGCGGATTCCTTCTGGGGTCTGATTGTTCTCCAAGATGGTTGCTACGATACGTGGCAAGGCAAGAGCTGAACCATTCAATGTGTGGCAAAGTTCAATCTTCTTGTCATCTGTATGGCGATAGCGGCAGTGGAGACGGTTAGCCTGATAGCTCTCGAAGTTAGATACTGATGAAACTTCCAACCAGCGGCCCTGTGCAGCACTCCATGTCTCGAAGTCGTAGCAGATAGAAGAGGTGAAGCTCATATCACCACCGCAGAGACGGAGGATGTGGTATGGCAATTCCAATTTCTTCAAAAGACCTTCAACATGGTCGAGCATCTCGTTCAAACTCTCGTAAGAGTGACCTGGCTTATCGATGCGAACAATCTCTACCTTGTCGAACTGGTGCAGGCGGTTCAAACCGCGAACGTCCTTACCATAGCTACCTGCTTCACGACGGAAACAAGCTGAGTAAGCACAACGCTTGATAGGGAGATCTTTCTCATCGAGAATAACATCGCGGAAGATGTTGGTTACAGGAACCTCAGCAGTAGGAATAAGGAAGAGATTATCCAGATTAGCATGATACATCTGACCTTCCTTGTCTGGCAACTGACCGGTACCACGGCCTGAGTCCTCGTTTACTACGTAAGGAGGCTGAATCTCCAGATATCCGCTCTTGCGAGCCTCATCGAGGAAGAATGCCTCAAGCGCACGCTGGAAACGAGCCATCTTGCCGATATATACAGGGAAACCTGCGCCCGTAATCTTAACGCCGAGGTCGAAGTCAACAAGATTGTATTTCTTCAAGAGATCCCAATGGCAGAGGGCATCCTCGCCGAGGTTTGGCTTTTCGCCGCCTTCTTTCACAACAACGTTGTCGGCTGCGTCCTTACCTTCAGGAACCTGCTCGCAAGGGATGTTAGGAATTTCGAGCAACTGGTTGGTCATATCGTTCTGTGCTTTCTCCATGATCTCTTCAAGAGCCTTAGCGTCTGCCTTGAGCATAGCTACCTGAGCCTTTGCGCTCTCAGCTTCCTCTTTCTTACCTTCCTTCATAAGGGCACCAATCTGCTTAGCAAACTGGTTAGCCTGCTGCTTGTTGTTATCCAACTTTTGCTGAGCTTCACGACGAATCTTGTCGTACTCCAAAACTTTCTCTACGGCCTCACGAGCATTTGGAAAATGCTTCTTTTCGAGACCCTTAACTACACGTTCAGTTTCCTCACTGATAAGTTTAAGTGTAAGCATAAAATGTCTTTTAATTAAATAATTTACTATTTGTAGGCAAAAGTACAAAAAATATTTGTGATAGCGTAAAAAATTGCTGACTTTTTTACAGGGAAGGGTAGAATTAAAGTTTTTTTGTGGTTTTACAGGGTTAAGGAGCTTAGAGAAAGGGGGTGTGGTGTAATCCTTGCCTAAAAACTTATATAAACGAAGAAAGCCTGCTCTAGGTATGAGCAGGCTTCTATGTTGTTTGTTTGGAATAGTTTTTTCTAAAACTTTAAAAATTAAGCGTCAGCTTTTTTGGTCTTCTCAGCGTAAACCTCTGGAGAGAGAACAGAAACTGTACTCTTGTCCTTGCGGCCCTTGTGGAAGTAAACGATACCATCTGCCAAAGCATACAATGTATCATCCTTACCCTGAGCTACATTCTCACCTGGGAAGTGCTTGTTACCACGCTGGCGAACGATGATGTTACCTGCGATGATGCTCTGACCACCCCAGATCTTAACGCCTAATCTTTGTGAAGCTGATTCACGGCCGTTCTTAGAACTACCAACACCTTTCTTATGTGCCATTTTCTAATTCCTCCTAATTTTAAGCGATTACAGATTTGATTGATACTTCAGTGAACTGAGCACGATGACCGTTCTTCTTGCGATAGTCCTTGCGGCGCTTCATCTTGAAGACGATTACCTTGTCACCCTTAACGAGTGGGTTCACTACTTCTACTACTACTTTTGCACCCTCTACAGCTGGTGCACCGACAGTGATTGAGCCGTCTTTGTCAACGAGCAAAACCTTGTCGAACTCAACAGTCTGACCTGCCTCAACATCCTTGATGTGATGTACGAAGAGCTTCTTGCCCTCCTCAGCCTTGAACTGCTGACCGTTAATTTCTACAATTGCGTACATTAAATTAATTATATAAACGGGTTTCTTCGGGAGGCGTCCTGCATTGTGCCGGATCTTCTTTGAGCCCCTTCGAACTAAACTTTTCTGTAACATTTGCCCAATCCATGAGCATTCGGGGTGCAAAATTACAAATTATCTTTGATATGAACAAAATGTTGGGGAAATAAAGATTGCTTTTTAGAAAGATTTAACAGAAAAGCCTGTTTTTTATAAGAATACCGATTATTTGCTACCAGATAAGGGACTCGTGAATAGTATAATGTTCTTTATTGGGTTCAATAATATACTTCCGTAGGTTCAATGATATGTCTCCTTTGGCTCAATGATATGTCTCCTCTGGCTCAATGATATGTCTTCTCTGGTTCAAGGAGATGTCTCCTTAGGTTCAAGGATACGACTTCTCTGGTTCAAGAAGATACCTTCGTTATAGTTATGACTAGTGTCAGCAGCTCTGCTGAGCCTAGTCAGCAGGTCTGCTCACTATAGTCGGCAGGTCTGCTGACTGCAGTCAGCAAGTCTTCCGACTCAAGTGATATTACCTTTTAATTGTATACTTTCTTCTTGGGAACAATATATGCTATATGCTATTTGATGGAGGAGGTGTATAAAAAGAAAAAAGCGATGACCTTCACAGGCTACCGCTCCAAATCTTCAATAGGTATTAGTTTCCATTAAGGTAAAAAGATTGTTTTCAGGATAACTGGCTGCAAAGATACACGATTTTTTTCAAATCACCAAATATTTATTTGATTATTTTTGTCGTAATTCAATTGTGTGGGCGCACAAGGGTGTTAATTAACTTATTTTAGCAAGAAAGGCTGCGTAATCGATTGCAATTCTGTTGTTTTTTTGTTTTTGTTTAGATATCTTCAAAAGTATAAAGAGACGAACTTTCGAGACGAGTAGTGAAGTAGAGAAAAATAAAAACAGGTTGGCGTAGAAGCGCCAACCTGTTTATGGAAAATACTATTATCTTATTCTGTTTGTTCGAATCAGGAAAAAGAAGTGATTACTTCTGCTTCTTGATTTTCTCTACGTAAGCATCAATGACAGCTACTGCTGTGATGTTTACGATATCCTGTACACTACTTTCTGAGTCAGTGAAGTGGATAGGCTTATTCAATCCCATCTGGATAGGGCCGATAATCTCTGCTTCAGGATTCAACCCCTGGAGAAGTTTGTATGCACCATTGGCGCTACTCAAGTTAGGGAACACCAAAGTGTTGACGTCTTTGCCCTTGAGGCGGGAGAATGGATACTTCTCATCGCGCAGATCCTTGTTGAGTGCATAGTTTACCTGCATCTCACCATCGATAGCGAGTTCAGGGAACTCCTTCTGCATCTCAGCAACGGCTTTCTTTACCTTAACAGGTGAGCCAATATTGTCTGTACCGAAGTTAGAGTAGCTTAACATGGCCATAACCGGCTCTTCGTTGAAGAACTTCACTGTACCTGCAGACAGCTTGGCAACATCAATCAGCACATCTTCGTCTGGGTGGCGGTTGATGAGCGTATCTGCGATATAATAAATACCCTTCTGGGTGTTAAGGATATGCATGGTACCGAAAGTCTTATATGGCTCACGGATTCCAATTACATCTTTTGCCACCTTAATAGTATTGCTGTACTTTGTGTAAAGACCAGTGATGAATGCGTCAGCATCACCCTGTTCTACCATTGACATACCGAAGTAGTTGCGCTCGTACATTTTATCATAAGCTTCCTCGAAGCTGTAGCCCTCGCGAGCACGCTTCTCTGCCAGATGCTTGGCAAACTTAGCACGGCGGCCCTGTTCGTTATCGGCACGCATATCTACAATCTCAATATCTGAAAGGTCAAGTTTCAAACGGCTAGCAACACGGTTCAGACGGTCAGGGTTACCCAACAGGATTGGCTGGCAGATACCCTCTTGCTTTGCCTGGACTGCAGCCTTCAGCATAGTTGGGTTGCCACCTTCAGCGAATACTACACGCTGTGGGTGAAGGCGCGCTGTATCGTGGAGCTTGCGGGTCAGTTTGGTCTCCTGACCAAGCAGCTGGCGCAAATCCTGCTTGTACTTCTCCCAGTCTGTGATAGGGGTGCGAGCCACACCACTTTCCATTGCAGCCTTAGCTACGGCAGCAGAAACTTCTGTAATCAAACGTGGATCTACAGGTTTCGGAATGAAGTATTTAGGACCGAATGTAAGGTCGTTAACGTGGTAAACATCGTTTACTACATCAGGAACCGGCTGCTTAGCCAAATCGGCAATTGCATGAACAGCAGCCATCTTCATTTCTTCGTTGATAGCACGGGCGTGAACATCAAGTGCACCACGGAAGATGTATGGGAAACCGATTACATTGTTAATCTGGTTAGGATAATCTGAACGGCCAGTTGACATCAATACGTCAGGGCGGCTGTCCATAGCGTCCTCGTAGCTGATCTCAGGTACTGGATTGGCAAGAGCGAAAACGATAGGGTTGTCTGCCATAGAGCGAATCATATCCTTGGAGAGCACGTTACCCTTGCTGAGTCCTACGAATACATCGGCGCCTTTCACAGCCTCTTCGAGTGTATGGACATCGCGGCGGTCTGTTGCAAAGAGCTTTTTCTGCTCTGTCAGATTTTCGCGGTCGCTGGTAATGACCCCCTTAGAGTCGAGCATAACGATGTTCTTTACCTGTGCACCGAGTGCTACGTAGAGTTTTGTACAGCTGATAGCAGCTGCACCAGCACCATTTACGACAATCTTTACATCGGCAATGTTCTTTCCTGCTACCTCAAGAGCGTTCTTCAAACCTGCTGCAGAGATGATAGCAGTACCATGCTGGTCATCGTGCATTACAGGGATATCGAGAGTTCTTTTCAGGCGTTCCTCGATGTAGAAACATTGAGGTGCCTTGATGTCCTCCAAGTTGATTCCACCAAATGTAGGAGCGATTTTCTCTACGGTTTCACAGAACTTTTCTGGGTCTTTTTCATCGATTTCAATATCGAAGACATCCACACCACCGTAAATCTTGAAAAGCAATCCCTTACCTTCCATCACAGGCTTTCCGCTCATGGCACCGATATCGCCAAGTCCGAGCACTGCTGTACCATTACTGATAACAGCAACCAGGTTACCCTTGTCAGTATACTTGTATGCATCGTCTGGGTTCTGCTGGATCTCAAGACATGGGAATGCCACGCCAGGAGAATAAGCAAGGCTCAGATCCGTTTGTGTGTGATAAGGTTTTGTTGGCTTAACCTCAATCTTGCCAGGACGGCCAGTCTCGTGATAACTTAAAGCCGCCTCTTTTGTAATTTTTACCATAACAATATATTGGTTTAAAGTTTATTTTTCTTTCATATTCGTGGATTTTTCGCACGAAATTTAAAAGTTTGTGCAAAGGTACAAAAAAACTTAGTAAAAAAGAATGGTTTTTTGATTTTTTTTGTATCTTTGCACAAAAATAGTCTTCAAACAAGTAAAATGATAGAAATCAATCAATATAGACAAGAACTGAAAGACAGAATCATCTCTTATGCGATGCCTGAATTCTATAAGCGTGGGGTAAAAGCTGTCAAGATGGATGAAATCTCACAGGGACTTCATGTGTCTAAGAGAACTGTGTACGAGATTTTCGGTGACAAAGAAGAATTGTTGCTTGCTGGTATGATGCGTCAGCTAGAAGAAAATCGTTCGAAGTTAGAAAATTTCGCCAAGACCCAAGCGAAGAATGTGATAGATATTATCAGCTATGTCTATAAATTGCAGATGGAGCGCAATGGGATGGTGGGCGTTCTTTTTTATGAGGAGGTTCATAAGATGCCTCGTGTTGTGAAATTCTTCCAGGAAAATCATGCTCATGAACGGGAGGAGAGTGTGCGTTTCTTTGAGGCTGGTGTCAAGGAGGGGCTTTTCCGTAAGGATGTAGACTTCAATGTTGTTATGGACATAGGACATGTGATGATGGAGGAAATCATGCATCATCAGCTCTACCGTGTTCATTCGATGCAGGAGATATACGACAATTATATTTTGTGCCTGATTCGTGGATTCTGTACAGAGCGCGGCTTGGAGCAGCTTGACCGTGCTTTGAAAGAGTAGAGGCGTTGGCTTTAATATACAAAATGTACTTTTTGAGCGTATGTGTAATTACGCTTAAAAAAGAGAAAGAGGTTTCGGAGATGCTTTATATAGGCTCACGGAACCTCTTTTTCTTAATCCTTGTATAGCCAGTGGAGGAGCAGGTTTATAACTTTTGGATAGAAGCGGAACCAGCGAAACTTGGTAACAGGTTTGCCTCCGAAACCGAGAATGAATTCACGGTAGAGATTATTCTTAAGCGGAAGTCCTGCGTCCATAAAGTGGAGGTGTTGGGCATCCTGCTCCTGTGCATCAGAGAGTGCTTGCCAGATGGTCATTGTGTCCGGATGCAGATGGATGTAAGTCTTTCTCTTGAATGCAGAAAACCAAAGAAAGGCATTGCCTTGGTTGTAGATGCAGGTATAGCCGCCAATCACTTTGTCCTTATAGGTGATGATGACGTTTCTGGCATTACTACTTGTACTCAGTTTCTGAAAGAATGTTTCGTCAGGAACAAAACGGCGAATTTTCAGCCGATAATAATTTTTGAGCAACTGGTGATAACGATGGATGTCTTCGGGTGAAGTTGCCTCTCTACAACTTATTCCCTTTTTTTCCATTTTTTCAATCATAGCAATTTGTTTGCCTGAGAGTCGCTCTTGGGGAAGTTTGCTGTGTAGGGAGTTATGTATCTCTTGCCAGGCAATAGGTACATAGCCCAATTTTCTGAATTCCCGGTAACCCAGCATCTTTTTGCTCATTCGGGAGAACTCGATGTAAAAGCAGAGTCGTTTGTGTAAGTGGATAGTTAGGCTGCGGAGTAACAATGGGAAAATAGCATTCTGTTCAGCATCGGGTGCATAAAGTCCCTCTCCATACGCGTGCGCGTGCGTATATAAATAAGGTGGAAATAAAGATTTGCGGTGATAGAGGATGACGAGCATTTGTCCTACCACCTTGTTCTCCTGTGTGGCGACAGCCATAAAAGGGGTTATGCCGGGTGTTTTTTCAAGAATCTGAAAAAGCTCCAAGCTATGAAAAAAGTCGCCTTCCAATAAATGCGGCATTTCTTCCAGTTTACCATATATTTCTACTTCATATTTTCTCACGAAGGCAAAAATAATAAATTTATCATAAAAAAGCAAGAAAAAGGGCTTCTCTATCGTTATTTTTTAGTATTTTTGCATAAAAAGTAGAACTTTAAACAAAATTACGTATGAAAATAGTGTTTATTGGGGCAGGTAATCTTGCTACCAATCTTGCGCTCGAAATATCGCAATCAGAACATCAGATTGTGCAAGTTTTCAGTAGAACTCGGGAGTCGGCCTCTCTATTGGCTGAGAAGGTGAATTGTGAGCCTGTCAATGAGATGAGTAAGGTGGTCTGTGATGCAGATTTGTACATCGTTTCAGTGAAGGATGATGCGCTTGAAATGCTTATTCCTGAACTGTGCAAAGGAAGAGAAGATAAGATGTTTGTTCATACAGCTGGTTCCATGCCGATGGATGTTTTCAAAGATTATGCCCGTCATTATGGCGTATTTTATCCGATGCAGACATTTACGAAAGATAAAAAGGTTGCATTCGAAAATATTCCTATTTTCATTGAGGGATGTGGTGCTTTCGAAACTTCTTTCCTGAAGAGGTTGGCAGAACAGATTTCTCGTAGTGTCTATGAATTGGATTCTGATAATCGTAAGTATCTGCACCTGTCAGCTGTTTTTGCTTGTAATTTTGCGAATCATTGCGTAGCTATAGGTCAGCAGATTCTCGAAAATCATCACATTCCTGGCAGTGTTCTCCGTCCTCTGGTTATGGAAACTATGGACAAGGCTTCTTCGCATTCGGCAGCTGAAGTGCAGACAGGACCGGCTATTCGTGATGATCGGAACGTAATGGAGAAACAAATGCAACTTCTTGAAAAACAGCCAGAACTACAGCAGATTTATGAAATGATGAGCAAAAGCATATTCAAGTTCAAGAGATAAAACTGTTATCGGTTTAAGTTTGCAGTTAGGAATTTAAGTTCTAGAAACAGAAATAAATATGATAAATTACGATTTAAATAAGATAAAAGCAATCATCTTTGATGTTGATGGAGTACTGTCAAGACAGACCATCACGCTTTCCAGTGCCGGCGAACCTTTGCGTACTGTTAATATCAAAGATGGCTATGCCATTCAGCTGGCTCAGAAGAAAGGTGTTCGTATCGTAATTCTGACAGGCGGTAATTCTCATGCCATACAGGTACGCTATGAAAATCTTGGTGTAGAGGATATCTTTATGGGGTGTTCTGTAAAGATAAAGACTTATGAGGAGTTCAAGCAGAAATATTCAATTACAGATGAGGAAATAATATATGTAGGTGATGATATTCCTGATTATGAGATTATGCGTCGTTGCGGATGTCCATGTTGCCCAGCAGATGCATGCTCTGATATTAAAGAAATTTCTACTTATATCTCGGCTTGTAACGGAGGTGATGGCGTGGGACGTGATGTCGTAGAACAGGTACTGAGAGCCAAGGGTTTATGGCTTTCTGATGCTAAGGCGTTTGGCTGGTAGAATTTAGTTAATAGTTGAAAGTTGATAGTTTATAGTAGAAAGTTTGCAACTGAATTTTAATCATAAAGTTCAAAGTAATAAGGTTTAAAATAGATGAATTATAAGATCATTTTGGCGAGTAATTCGCCTCGTCGCAAGGAACTTCTGGCAGGTTTGGATATTCCTTTTGAGGTGAAGGTGATTAGTGGTATTGATGAAAGTTATCCTGCTGACCTCGATGCTTATCAGGTTGCAGAATTCATCTGCAAGAAAAAGGCTGAGGCTTATCGTCCGCTTTTGAACGGAAATAATAGTGTTGAAGAGTTGGACGAGTCAGAAACTTTGATTCTTACAGCAGATACGGTTGTGATTGCGCCAACAGCTGGCGAACAGAATGACCAGGAAGGAAAGGGAGTCATTCTCGGGAAGCCTCGTGATGCAGAAGATGCCAGACGAATGCTGAAGATGTTGAGCGGAAAGACGCATCATGTAGTTACAGGTGTTTGTCTTACTACCCAGCATAAGCAGCGTTCCTTTTCAGTAACAACAGAAGTGACGTTCAAACCGCTTTCTGATGATGAAATCAGTTATTATATAAATCATTATCAGCCGTTTGACAAAGCTGGCGCCTATGGTATTCAGGAATGGATTGGCTACATAGGTTGTACGGGGTTGAAGGGGAGTTATTTTAATGTGATGGGGCTTCCGGTTCAGCGTATCTATGAGGAATTGAGGCGAATTTAGATTTTTTAAAATTAAATATTGTTCTATGTCGTAGATAATGAGTATCTTTGTGCGTTTTATGTAACTAACAAGGATTATGAGTGAAGAAATTTTAGCAAAAGCTCATGAGGTTTTGGACAATTATATGGAGAGCAATCATCACCGGCGCACTCCGGAGCGTTCCACTATCCTCGACACCATTTATTCTATGGGAGAGCATTTCTCGATAGAAGATTTGGGCAGAGAGCTACTGAAAAAGAATTTTCGCGTTAGCAGGGCTACGCTTTATAACACATTGCATCTGTTCCTGGAACTGAGGCTTGTGGTAAAGCACAGTCTGGCAGACGGCACCAAGTATGAGGCCAGTTATAGCGAGGACAATCATGTGCATCAGGTTTGCACGATTTGTGGCAAGGTAACCGAAATTGTAGCACCGCAGGTTACGGCTGCTGTGAAGGATATCAGGATGCAGCGCTTTCGTAAAGATGCTTATGCTCTTTACATCTATGGCGTATGCAGCGGCTGTCAAAGCAAGATGACTCGCAAACGCAAAAAAGAATAAGTATCAAGATAAAAAGATAAAAAATGAACACAGGTAAAGTAGATGTCCTGCTGGGTTTGCAGTGGGGCGATGAAGGTAAAGGTAAGGTGGTTGACGTGTTGACCCCTAAGTATGATGTCATTGCTCGTTTCCAGGGTGGTCCTAATGCTGGACATACATTGGAGTTTGAGGGCGAGAAGTATGTGCTTCGCTCTATCCCTTCTGGTATTTTCCAGGGTGGTAAGGTGAACATCATCGGCAATGGTGTGGTTTTGGCTCCAGACCTCTTTATGGGTGAGGCTAAGGATCTTGAGAAGAGCGGTCATGATTTGAAGAACCGTCTCTACATCTCTAAGAAGGCACATCTCATCATGCCTACTCACCGTGTACTCGATGCTGCTATCGAGGCTTCTAAGGGAAAGAACAAGGTAGGTACTACTGGTAAGGGTATCGGTCCTACTTATACTGACAAGGTTAGCCGTACCGGTCTTCGCGTAGGCGATATCCTTGACAATTTCGAGGAGAAGTATGCTGCTCACAAGGCTGCTCATCTCAAAACCATCGCAAGTCTCGGTTATACCGACTTCGATATTACAGAGGTAGAGAAGACCTGGATGGAGGGCATCGAATACTTGAAGCAGTTCAAACTTATTGATAGCGAGGTAGAAATCAATAAGGTGCTCCGTTCTGGCAAGGATATCCTCTGCGAGGGTGCTCAGGGTACTATGCTCGATGTTGATTTCGGTTCTTATCCATTCGTTACTTCTTCTAATACTATCTGTGCAGGTGCCTGCATAGGTCTGGGTATCGGCCCTAACCGCATCGGCAATGTTTATGGTATCATGAAGGCTTACTGTACACGTGTTGGTGCAGGTCCATTCCCTACAGAGCTTTTCGATGAGACGGGTGCCAAGATCCGTGACCTCGGTCATGAGTATGGTGCTGTTACCGGTCGTGAGCGTCGTTGTGGCTGGTGCGATCTTGTACAGCTCAAGTATTCTGTCATGGTGAATGGTGTTACCGAGCTTATCATGATGAAGAGCGACGTGCTCGATGGCTTTGATACCATCAAGGCATGCGTGGCATATAAGTTGAAGGATGGTTCTGTTACAACAGATTTCCCATACGAAATCAATGATGTTGAACCTGTTTACAAGGAGTTCAAGGGCTGGAAGACAGATATGACTAAGTTCACATCTGAAGATCAGTTTCCACAGGAGTTCAAGGATTATATTGCTTTCGTAGAAGAGTTCCTTGAGACTAAGATCGGTATCATATCTATCGGTCCAGACCGTGCTCAGACTATTGTACGCAAGTAAATTATATAGTGTTTAATGTTTAGTGTTTAATGTTTACTTTGAGGGGTTTACATTGCGCTAGACATTAAACATTTAACATTCATATTAAACATTAATAAATGGCTCAGAAACCAAGTATACCAAAGGGCACGAGAGATTTTGGTCCTGTTGAGATGGCGAAACGCAACTACATCTTCAACACCATCAAGGAAGTGTATGCTCTTTATGGATTCCAGCAGATTGAAACCCCTGCCATGGAAACCCTTCAGACTTTGATGGGCAAGTATGGTGAAGAGGGTGATAAACTGCTTTTTAAGATATTGAATTCAGGCGACTATATGAATAAGGTGAGCGATGAGGATATTCATTCTCTCGGATCACTCAAATTAGCTGCGAAACTTTGTGAGAAAGGTCTTCGTTATGACTTGACCGTTCCTTTCGCACGTTACGTAGTGCAGCACCGCGAGGAGTTGCAGATGCCTTTCAAACGTTATCAGATTCAGCCAGTATGGCGTGCAGACCGCCCTCAGAAAGGACGTTACCGTGAGTTCTATCAGTGTGATGCTGATGTGGTTGGCTCTGATTCTCTCCTGAACGAGGTCGAATTGATGCAGATTGTTGATACCGTGTTCACCAAGTTTGGTGTTCGTGTATGCATCAAGATTAATAACCGCAAGATTCTTACCGGTATTGCAGAGGTTATCGGCGAGGCTGAGAAGATTGTAGATATCACAGTGGCCATCGATAAGCTTGATAAAATCGGACTTGACAATGTAAACGAAGAGTTGCGCAATGACGGCATTTCTGAAGATGCCATTGAGAAGTTGCAGCCAATCATCTCATTGTCAGGAACTAATGATGAGAAGCTTGAAGTGATAGCGAAGGTTCTCGAAGGTTCAGAAGTTGGTTTAAAGGGTGTAGAGGAAACCAAGTTTATCCTCGATACCTTGAAGACTCTTGGCTTGAACAACGAGATAGAACTGGATCTCACCCTGGCTCGTGGCTTGAACTATTATACGGGTGCAATCTTCGAGGTGAAGGCGCTTGATACTCCAATGGGAAGTATTACAGGTGGTGGTCGTTACGACAACCTTACCGGCATTTTCGGTTTGCCAGGTTTGAGCGGTGTTGGTATCAGTTTTGGTGCTGACCGTATTTATGATGTGTTAGGTGCGCTCGACCTTTATCCGAAGGAGGCAGTAAATGCTACTCAGGTACTGTTTATCAACTTCGGTGAAAAGGAGACAGCTTACTGCCTGCCTATAGTAAGTGCAGCTCGTGCAGCCGGTATCCGTACCGAAATCTTCCCTGATAAGGCGAAGATGAAGAAGCAGATGAGCTATGCCAATGCCAAGAACATTCCATTTGTTGTGCTTGCAGGTGAGAATGAGATGGCTCAGGGCAAGGTTACTCTTAAGAATATGGAAACTGGCGAACAAACCTTGGTTACTGCCGAGGAATTGATAGCCAAAGTAAATAAATAATACTCTCTTTCTCGTCCTCTCGTGCTCGTATATGTGAATATGCAGTACGGCAGGGCGAGAGCTTTTTATATGTTATCTTGTATGCAAATCTATAATTATAGTAAATTCTAAAAACTACAGACAAATGAAAAAAATTAAAGCTATTTTATGTGTATTCATGCTGGCGTTGCTGATGACATCCAGCACAAAGACAACAACGATTTTTGTAATAGGTGATTCTACTGCTGCCGAGAAAGGTGGTTTTAGAAATAATCCAGAGCGAGGATGGGGGATGGTATTGCAAGGCTTTTTTGATGACAAGGTGATTGTTGACAATCATGCTGTTAATGGTCGTTCTTCTTTGAGCTTTATCAATGAAGGAAGATGGAAAAATGTTTTGGATAGAATAAAGCCAGGTGATTATGTGTTTATCCAGTTTGGGCATAACGATGAGAAGTCAATGCCTGACCGTCATACTGATCCGGGATCTACTTTTGATGCAAACCTTGCCAGATATGTAAATGAGACCCGTGCCAAGGGTGGCATTCCTGTACTGTTCAATGCGGTGGTTCGTCGCTGCTATTATTCTGCAGAATTGAAGAATGATGATGACGAGAAGCTTCGCAATAAAGTATATGATGGAAAGAAGCAGATTAATAGCGATACGCTTATCGACACCCACGGAGCTTATGTGATAGCTCCCCACAATGTAGCAAAGCAGCTGAATGTTCCGTTTGTTGATGCTACCAAGATTACCCACGATATAGAAACGGGCATGGGTATTGAAGGCAGCCGCAAATTACATATGTGGTTTATGCCTGGCGAGAATCCGCAGGTTCCTAAGGGTAAAAAAGATAATACCCATTATAATGTATATGGTGCACGTGTGGTTGCCGGTGCGCTTGCTGATGCTGTAGCTGAGCAGGTGCCAGCGCTGAAGTCTCATGTCTGCCATTATGATTATGTAGTCTCTGCAGAAGGTCGAGGCAATTTCATGGATTTGCAGAAGGCTGTAGATGCGGTTCCTGTAGGCAAGAAGGCTGTTATCCGTATTTTGGGTGGTGAATGGAAGAAGCCAATCATCGCAAAAGGCAAGAAGATTAAGTTTGTCAAGTCATTTGGTGCTAAAATCAAATAGTAACAGGCTTTTTTAAAACTCCCGATATCTTTGAAATTACATGGCGATGTAGAAGTCTGTGCGTCGTGACATAGAACAAAATGCATCGCCATGTAGTAAACCTATACATAAAAGGGGTACTTTCACAAGCACCCCTTTCATATTATACAAAAACATTATGAATTATTTCTATTAGCGAACAAGATTTTAATTTCTATCTTTGTCTCAATTATCTAAAAGTTTCAAACGTTCACCAGAATTGCTTTTGGCAAGGGGCAATTCCTACTCGTAGGATAACCTCAGTTCTGATGTTTATCATTTACGGTTGCAAAGGTACGAAGATTTTTATAATTGTGCAATACCTAAAAATGGGGGTTTTGATGAATACCTAGAAATGAGGAATGAAAATGGGGGAGAGTAGATATGAAAAAAGGAAGTCCTTATTAAAGAACTTCCTTTTTTATGAGGTGTCTAGCGGAGTCGAACCGCTCTACACGGTTTTGCAGACCGTTACCTAACCGCTCGGTTAAGACACCTTGTGTAGAACAATCATTTCTGATTTGCGAGTGCAAAGGTACTACTTTTTATTGGTTCTACCAAATTTTTATGCAACTTTTTTAATTAAAACAATCACTTTCTTTGTATCTTGCTCATAATGAACGGGTTCTGAAATGCTTTAATTTTGTCTGGTTTCCTCGCTGCATGACAGTAAAAGTAGTTTTAGCAGCTCTTTTATGAGAACTGCTCTTATTCTTTCCGCTGAGTAGCCTCTTTCTTTTTATTCTTTTGGCATTTCTCAACGAACGGGCAACCTGAACATTGATAGTTTTTACACTCTCGTGCTTGTTTGATGGAGCGGTAGATACAAATGGCGGCATACGTGATGCATGCCGCCAATATGATTGCTATGATGATATACTGTATCATAAGCATAGGTAAATTAACATAATACTAACCTACGGCGTTATAACCATTGGTTGAGTTTTTGCGCATGATGTCGCGGATGTTCATCTCCTTGAAACCCTCTGCGCGTTTCTGTTCTTCAAGCTCTTTCTCTTCCTCGATGTCCTTTTCTGAACGGGTGAAAGTGAAAGCCTTGTACTTAAATTCTGCAATCGCCCAACCTACGAGGCCCACAGCGATCAATGCAACAAATCCAATTAATGCGTTCATTTCTCTTTATATTATAATAATGTATAAACTGAATTAATAATCATCGTCTGCTACGTCTTCTGCATCATCAAGACCGAGGTTCTCCGGATCTTCGAAGGTAGTACGGTAGCTTTCCTCAGTAAGCTTGTCGTCATCGAATGCATCGTCATCCTCATCTGGATCGTTGTAGTGATCCTCGATTTCTGGTGCATCCTCGTCTTCATCCTCGTCTGGGTCGAGTAGGTCGTCGTTGCGTTTCAAATCATTCTCATCTTCGAATCTCATGCGAACCTTTTCTACCTTTGGCTTCTCCTTGGCAAAGATAGCTTCTACCCAAGAACCTTTTGGTACCACGAGCACTTCGTAGTCATCGGCGAGCTTTTTCTCGTACAGACCTCCTGGCTTTTTCAGGCGGTCAGCAGGAAGAGTAGTTGTGCTGATGTCGAAATTACTTTCGATGATGTCCTGGATGCTCTGAGGCAGACTCTCCCAGCCACCACCAAAGTTGCGCTCCAAGAGTTCGATGAGCTTATTGGCGGTGATGTGACTTACATTTTCGTAAGTAAGATCTGTAACACGCATGATAGGGCGTTTTTTGAGGGCATACTTTTCCTTCTTGTCGTTGATGCGGAAAGTGCCAATCTTGAAGCCGCGTGCCATCAGCTTGTCAATCACTTCAGGACGGTCTACCGTCACTGGTTCCATTTCGAATGCGCTGCGGATAACTGCGATATACTTGTTCTGGAAATCCTTGAGGTCAGCATCCTTTTCTACTGCTTCCCAAAGACGGAACACATCGTTCTCCTGCAATTCCCAAATGCTACTTTTAGTAACATTCTTCAGTGTTAATATTTTATCTTTATTCATCTTCAATTATGTTTGTGTGTGCAAAAGTAAGTACTTCTTTTTATATATCCAAATTTTCTTGCTGTTTTTTTGTGTTTTTGGTCACTTTTTTATTTGGAATTCGATTTTTTTCATTACCTTTGCACGTACTATGAGTGAACCGCTAATATAAGTCATCTTGCGTTAACGTTCTGATTCTCTGATGTATAACGCAAAGTTTCAGGTATTAGAGGGTTATTTTAAATAAAAAAATACATCGTTTGGCAAGTTTAACGTGTCAAATTGAGGTGAATGTTTAGAAATTGTTTATAGAATTTTTGTGTATGGCAACATTTAAAGTAGTGGTACAACATCAACGTTCAGATGGACTTTATGTAGTCTATATACGTTTAACACATAAACGCAGAATAATCAACATCAAAACAGACAAGATGGTGAATAGTAAGGGTGTGGTTCCTGGTAAGCGTGAAGTGAAGGATCCGTTTGTACTTAACTCCTGTATGGTTACGATTACCAAGTGGGTAGAAATGCTCAATAGATATGATACTGCTAATTTGTCGGTGGAACAGGTTAGAGATCTTCTTTTGGCTTCTCATGATGATCTTTGCTTTTCGGATTATGCTAGAGAATATATTGATAAGATTTCTTATACGCATCAGCAAAGAACTGTAGAATTGAATAAAGCATCTTTGGTTGCTTTGGAAAAATTCGCTGGGACTCATAAGATAATGTTTTCTCAGATGACTACGTCTTTTATACAGTCGTGGATAGATTCATTATCTCGTTTCAAGCGAGTTAAAGAGACATACCCTGTCACAATAAAAACCATCTTTAAGGCTGGACTTCTTAAATATAATGATTATGATAATGACATCATTCGTATAAAGGTGAATCCTTGGGCAAAAGTGAAGATTCCTAAGCATGATGTACCTGAGAAAAAAGCTATTACCATGGAGGAGTGTAGAGCGTTTTTTGGCATTAATGTAACCCAGAAGGCTAGAAAGATGGCTCAGGATATTTGCAAAATGACGCTTTGCTTAGCAGGAATTAATGGTGTTGATCTCTATAGGATGAAGAAGACTGCCTATTATGATGGAATTTTGCATTACGAGCGCGCTAAGACGAGAACAAGAAGAGAGGATAAGGCTTATATAGAAATCAGAGTTCCCGACATGTTAATTCCTACCATTGAGAAATATCTAAGTGATGAGAAAGATGAGTATCTTTTCAAGTTTCATAAGATGTTTCTTAATGATAGAAATTTTGTTGCAAGCCAGAGTCACGAGATTCGTTTAATCTGTCTTAATAATCTTGGAATGAAACAAGGTGATAAAACATATTCTACCTATACCTTCAGGCACACATGGGCAACTATTGCTCAAAATGACCTTGGAGTTAGTTTCGATGATGTAGCATTCGGATTAAATCATGTTAATAGGCATAAAATCACTATGGGATATGTGAAACCGGATTTTTCAAAGATATGGGAGATAAACGAGAAAATTGTTGAGAAGGTGTTTTTCACTAACGACAAGAGCAAACGCCTGGAGGAACATCATCTGCCTGTATTCGATAAGGTAGAGGAAAACTTTGAGTTGTCTGCTGATGCTTATTTTATGGGTGAGGTTGTGGCTCATGTGGATGGCAAGGGCTACAAGAACACAGATGAGATAATAGAGCAGCTCATGGCCAGCATAAATGATATTGTGCCTAAGAACTGCACGATACAGATTAAGGTGAAGAATATCACCAAGGACCAGACGAAGTACTTTGAACGAGTCAGGGACATAAAATAGATATGTTAAATTTATGTTAAACCTCTGTAAAAGTTTGGATATACCCAAACTTTTACGTACCTTTGCAGCAGAAAAATAAAAACAATCGTTAAGCCCTACGCATCACGGTTAAGCGGATTCAGTATGAAAGAACTTAATGTTTTCGACCTTGACAACGACAAGAAGTTTAGTCGCAAGGCTTTGAGAAAGATACTTCGTCCAGATGAAGATAATTTAGAGCAGCGTGATGTATGGCAGCTTATAGAAACATTTGGATTTCCGAAACCTCTCTACCGATATGCAGATAACGAGGTCTATGACGATAACGAAAATACGTATTCTAAAGCAGTAGAGAATTTTTTCAGTAAGTTTCATCCAGAATGTGCAGAGAAAGCCAAGGAAGGCGATGTTCAATACAGACTGCTTTCATGCGGTGCAGACATCTGTGCAGCGATGTTTGTTTGCGAAGATGGCATTATACAGGAAAGTTTCTGTTTCTGGGTAGACGTTTTTTCTTTGCCTGATGATTTTAATTGGTCGTTAGGTGCTCTTGAACTTTTTTGCTAATCATTTAGCCCTCGACATCACGGTTAAGTCATAAGAATTATGAGAAAGTCTATTGATACTTATGTTCAGTCAATCGCAAGTGACAACAAGCAGTTTATCCTCGATGGTGGATATGAGTCTGTAGCTGATTACATTATCAACGAAGCCGACAATGGTATTGGCTATAACGAATATTTTGATGATTCAGAACTTGATGAATCAGGAGAGCCAACTGAGGAACAGATTGATGAGTTGAAGGAATATCTTAACGATAACTATAATTATCTTCCATAATGTCAACACTAAAGGCAAAAGAAGTTATCAAGGAGAAGGGCATGACTGTTGAGGAAGTAGCCAGCAAGATGGGAATCACTAAAGGTACTCTATCTGCTGCCCTCAGTGGTAACCCGACAGTTGGCTATCTTACAAGAGTAGCTGATGCTATAGATTGTGATATTACGGATTTGTTTAGATAAACAAAATGTGGGTCATAATTGGTTAAAACAATTTAATTTATGACTAATAAGGGTTAAAATCTAACGGTTTTACCCATTTCCATGACAGAGGGTAGTCTTCTCTAAAGTTGAAGAAAATTTAGAGAGGGCTACCCATTTTTTATAATTAGCCATTATTAACAATTTTGAGATTTTTGATGTTGATAGTGGTTTCTTGTTTCTCAAATTTCTCTTCCAACTGCATGAAAGATTCCTCCACTGATAAGTTTCTGGATTCATCATTATTGAACGATACAGACTGGAGTTTAGGAGCCACGTATGGAAGGAACTTTGCCACCATCGCCAGACGTCCGGCAGGCTCTTGAATCTGCATGAGATCTGTGAAAAGTGAATAGTTCTTCTCATTGATACCATTGATGTAGCCAGTAAGGGCATCACGAAGGCTTTCACGCACACTTTTGGTAACCTTATTAGGTGTGCCAGCCTTACGCCCGCCAGTCTTCTTCCTCTTTGGCTTCGGCTCATTATTATTGTCTTGTTTTACTGCCATATTCTATTGATTTTTAATGTTTACTGATAGTTTTCGGGTGCAAATATAGGAAAAAATTACGAAACTTGGTGTTCAAGTTGCGGAACTTATCACAGATAGGTAAGAAAAACGCATTACTTTTGAACAGTTTAAACATTAAAATTCGAATTTTATGGGAATTATTGGAAAAATTGCCAAGGGGCTTAAAGGCTCTGCTGGCGGACTTTTAGGTGGTGCAATTACTGCTGTAGGCGGTTCCTTAGCGGCCAGAGCTAGGAACCAAGGATATAATGATTTTATCAAGATGTATCAAGACCGTATGCAACAGGTGAAGGATCATCGTGACAACTTGTATTATCAGGATCCTACTCAGTCAGCGGAGAATCAGGTAGCCGTGACCAATGCCCAGAAGGTATTGGATAATGCAACAGCAACCGCAAAGAACACCAATATTGTTAGTGGCGGTTCTGATGAAGCGGTTGCGCTCAGTAAACAGGCTGCCCAGGAGCAGGTGGGTAATATCATGCAGCAGGCGGCCGTGCAAGGTGCTCAGACCAAAGAAAATGTGTGGAATACTGCTGATTCGCAGATAGACACGATGACTAACTACATTGCTGCAGCCAAGAAGGAAAAGGCTCTTTCTACAGCACAGGGTATCACGGATGCAGCTGGCGGCTTGGCTGGAGCTGCAAGTAAATTGCCAATTTAAGGAAGGAGGTAATTATGGGATTTACATTGGATGATTTAACTCCTAAACGCCCGGCTACTGCCGTTACTCCTGTTACTAATTTCCCTGATGATAATGCGGTGAAGCCGGAGGTTGCAGTATCAGTTCAGACAACTGATACTGAACCGGGAAAGGGTACAGCCATAGATACGACTGGTATTACTAAGAATGGTGGCAAGGAATCTTTTGCCCTGCAGCCAACCGAGGAAGTTACCAAGGTGGAGCCTAACCAGGGTATCAAGATTGACTGGAGTAGACCTTATAGCGAGATAGAGCAGAACCCTCTATTGAGGCAGATGAAGCCTTATGACATTATGAGGGATTACCAGAAGAATGGTGATGGAAACTGGTCTGCCTTCATGCCTTGGCTTTCTTCACTTGGTGATGCCGATAAAACAGTGGCTGCAAATGCAGCTCTGCAAAAGAAGGCAGAAAATCAAGCCAAATGGGAACAATGGGGAAATCTTTTTATGCACTTGGGTAACTTCTTTGGTACGGTTCAAGGTGCGCCATCGCAGAAGATAGAATCCGCACAAGAGCTTACCGACCGTCAGCGCAAGATAAGAGAGGCTACAGATGCTTTGAGAGCCAAGGGATATGACCAGATGATGGTGAATATCTATAAGGACCGGCAAGACAAGCAGGCACAGATGCAGGCAGAGGCTGCTGCCAAGGCTAATGAGGCTTTGGCGGCTTATCGAGGGGCACAGAAGAATCAGGAGGAGGCTCTTACTCCTGTTAAGGTAAAGACGGAGCAGGAGAGAGGAAATGCTGCTGCTGCACAGGCTGCACTTAGTACATCGAAGAAGGAGACAGAGGATGCTTTGAGAGGTAAGAAGGGAAAATTACTTGATGCTCAAACTAATAATGCCAATGCCGGAGCTGCTGATCATAATGCTAGCGTTAACGTTAAGGGAGCGCAAGTTAGGCATATCAATTCGCAAACAGAGGGACAGAATCAGAGGAATGCCAACCAGAAGGAGGCTGATGATTTCAACACCAGGTATGTGAACGACCCTGTTTTCAAGAAACATGTAAACCAGTGGGCCGAGAATAATGGTATGGCTATCGGTGGTAATGATGGCAGAGGTGGTACTTGGGCGAATGAGAAAAATCGCCAGCAGGCTTCTAAATGGGCTAAGGCTAAGATGAAGTTAGACAGGACTCCTCCTTCTCGTAGAGGTAGGGGTGGTAGTAAAGTACCTCCTTCACGTAGAGGCGGTAGTAAGGTTCCACCATCAAGGAGAAGAAAGTAACTGATTATTAATCAAAAAATAAGATAAGGTATGTTTGACGAGCAAGACAGACAATATTTTTATAATGAGTTCAAGAACAATGGCTATGAAGTAGGTAGCTATGATGACTTCAAAAAGGACTTGAACAACGAGGAAGATCGTAACTGGTACTACAATGAGGCCAAGAACATGGGGTATGATGTGGGAACACAGGCAGACTTTGACAAGATGGTGCTGGAGCCAGCTCCATCTACTTCTGGTGGTGGTAAGCAGGTAGATGCTTCTGCTACGACTCAGAGTGTAGAGCAGAAGGCTTCTACTGAAACTAAGCCGCAGGTGGCTCAACCAGCAAAGAAGCAGGAAACAACAGACAAGGATCCTGGTCTTATAGCAAAAGTTTTGGATATGATTCCTACTGGTGTTCAGACGAGCAACGGAACATATCAGCCATCACCAGAGATTCCTCAGCCGGTTGTAAAAGGTGAGGAAATGCCAGTGAAGGAAGAAACTTCTTCTTCATCATCAGCTAATGCGGCTTCTCCTGAATCTAAAGAGGCGGCTCCTGTTACGACTCCAACCGGTGTGGTGAATAATGAGGGGTTGATGGATGCCAAACTTGCCAACTATCTGGAGAACTGGAAGCAGAGACCGGATAAGCAGGGCGATTACTTTGAGAATATGGTTGCCGACTTGTTGGCTGATGGCACTGCCAATAGCAATGAGGAGGCAGTGAGCATAGTGAAGTCTGCTCTGGGCAGATATGCCAACCGTTCGGCTATGGACGTTACCAACCAGGTGGTATCTTCTTTGCCTGATGATACTGTGCAGGATGCAGAGAAGAGTATTGAAGCGCAATGGTATAGCCATGGCGTGCAGGATAAGTTGAAGCAGGAGGCATATAACATGGGTATCAGCTATGATGACTATGTGGGACTGTTCTTGAAGCCAGCTATGGTACAGAGTTTGGTTAACAAGTATGGTCCGAAATATCGTGACATCGCTGAGGGTATTGCTACACGCCTCTATTCGCATGATGAGAATGTACAGGACAGACTGATGAATCAGGACATCAATGATGCTCTTTCTGGTGTTATCAGTAAGTATGTGAATCCATCTGTAGTGGATGAGTACAACAAGGCTCAGGAGGCAGGCAGTAAGGCATTTACGGAGGGAATGGAAGGAAACCAGTTTATTCCGGCTAATCTTCGTCTAGGTACAGCACTTGGTGCTCAGTATGAGGCAAACGAGACCAAGGATCCTGCAAAGGTGCTTTCTAGTTTGCAGAAGAAGTTTGGCAGGCTCTACCGAAATCCGGAGTTCCTGAATGATATGAGCAATGCGGCATTTAAGGTGATGCAGCGATATGGCTTGAATGGCACTCAGAGTAGTGATCCTAAGCAGTTCAAGCCGATGATCAATTCTGTTCTTAAGAATGAACTCGACCAGCTAGAGATTAAGGGTATGATGCCTAAGGGTAGTGCTGAGTACATCATGAAGACTGGTTTGGGTAACACTATTGTGGGTAAGATTACTCGCAAGGCTGTTCAGACGGACTACCAGAACTGGCTGGAGGATATTGCCAATCAGCAGTATCAGCCTGGCTTCTGGGAGAACGTAGCTAGTGGTGCGCTAACCTTTGCAGGTGATGCCTGGAGTTATTGGCTGCCGGGAGCGGCAGGTGGCAAGTTGACTAAGAGCATGGTAGCCAAGGCAGAGGGTAAACTGGCTGGTGACCTCATGGCTAAGGGTATGGAGCGCAAGATGGCTGAGCGAGCTGCCAAGGTGCTTATCGGTAAGAGTAAGGCCGAGGCTTTGAAGAGTGGAGCCGCGCATGGTGCTGTTACCTTTGGCGGTCAGTCTGCAATCTCGAAGCCTATTGATGAAACTTATCGTACAGGTCAGTTTGATGAGAATGGCAAGATTTACAATCCTTCTGGGTGGAAGATTGCGCTTGATACTTTATTAGAGGGAACACAACAGAGTGCCTTAGGTGTTATCATGCAGGGTAATACTATTGCTAATATGCTAGGCAAGGGCAGAGGCTTAGCTACCAATATTCTGGCTGATATTGGTGGTAAGGTTGTGGATTCCGGTATTATGACCGGTCAGCAGTTGTTGGAGCGTATGGCGCACGACCCGAATTTCAAGCCTACCGGTAAGGATGCTGCTGAAACTTTCTTGGAGAGTGGTGCTAATCTTTTGTCTATTGGTTTCCCTGGTTTTGTGGGCAAGTATGCCCGCTTCAAGTCCGCAAGGGAGTTTAATAAGAAGTTTGACTTCACAGATCAGGATATTGCCGAGTTGAAACGATTCGGCTATGATGGTCTTCGTGATGCCTTCGAGAAGGTAGGTATCGGGGAGTATGCCGTGGTTGGCGAAAATGCCCAGCGACTTGATGGACAACTTACCCAGAAGTATATGGACATGATGAACGACAAGAGCGTGCCAGAGGTGTTGAAGGCTAAGATGATGGCAGTTGTAGAAGGCAAACGCCCTTCTTCTTTCTCGCCTATTGTTGATTCCATCATCATTCAGCCAATGGATAATGGTGGCAAGGTTTATCTCGAAACCTTAAATAAGGATGGCGGTATTGTTGAGAGAAAGGAGTTTTCTTCTCTTGATGAGGCTCAGAAGGCAGATAAGAAACTGGAGTATGAGAAGACTCTTGGTTTGGCTTCTGTGCTGGAAGGTGAGTTCCACAATGAGTTTACGCAGGAGCATCTTGAAGGCTTATACAACAAGGCAGCGCAGAAATATAATATGGGTGAGAAATTGACAGATGAGGATAAGGCAGCGGTTTATCTTCATCAGAATGCTGGTGCCATCAAGGAGATCATGGATAAGCAGCAGAAGGGTATTATCCTTACTGACGAGGAGCAGAAGCAGGTTAACGCCTACCGTCATTATTATGACAGTGCTTTGGAGAACAGTTCTGTTATGAGGGAGTTTGTCAACACGTTTGAGGATTCCCATGACGTGGCGCACGGTACACTTCGTAAGGCTTTGGAGTCGAAAGATAAGAAATATGCGCCATTGGTAGAGTCTTATCTTAAGGAGCTTTACAATTCTATCGAACTGAAACGTGAAATGAAGCAGACGATGGATGATCTCTATAATACTTCCCATGGTAATGAGCAGAAGCGCATTGAGCAGGGTGGTGTTGATGGCGCAAAACCAGCTACTCCTGTTGAGGGACCTGCTTCTGTAGAGGGTTCTGCTAGTAATCAGGAGCCTCCTGTTTCAGAGGGACCTGCTCCGTACCAAGACCGTACCAACTCCGTACCAACTCCGAGTGATGCAGAAGTTGCTGCAAACCCTGCAAACTCTGCTGCTGAGGGTGCAGGAAATGAGCCTAAGGTTGCAAGCTCTGATGCTTTTGTTATGGGACAGAATGCCTATAAGAATGGGGATTCAGATGCTTTGCAGGCTATCGGTTATAATAGTGATTTGGCAACAGGACGTTTGAAGCGAGCGTTTGCTGATAACGAGAAGATGCCTGATATTGTAGCCAATGCCTATAATGAAGGTAGAGATATGGAGCAGTTTGTGGCTCAGCGTGCCAGTCTGACACCGGCACAGAAAGATGCTATCAGTAAGTATGTAGAGGCAATGGATGCCAAGAAGGGTGCTATTGATGCTCTGCAGCATGCTGATGATGGTTATGGTGATGCCCTGAAGGAGCAGCTCTGGCCATACCAGACGGAAGACGGAAACATCGTTCCTGCTACTTTGGATAGCGGAAAACAGGTGTTCCTGAAGAAGGCTAACGAATATGGTGGAGCCTTTGTTGTCGTTCCTGATGAGCAGGGACTACCTACGGTTAAGCAGGTATCTAATGCCGAGATTAAAGAGGTGGGCACTCCTGTTTCTCTTGATGAATACATCGAAAATACGGTGGCTCAGCAGAAGGATGCAAGAGCGCAGCAGTTTATCAGCCAGTTTGATGGTAGCGGGCTTAAACGTGGGGATATTGTATCTGTTTCTATGGAAGAGGGTGATGAGCCTTCTGATGTTAAAATTGTGGGGTATACTGACGATGGTCATGTTATATTGACAGATACGGATATAGATGTTAATGCACAAATAGACCCCAAAAAGTTGGAGTCTGTTACCAAGGACAAGTTCAATGCTTGGCGACAGAATGCCCTCAATGTCTCTATTGGTGCTGAGCTGGATGCTGAGGACGCACAGCGTGCCAATGATGATGCAACCAAGGCTGAGGCTGATAAGAAACAACGTTATGCCAATGGCATCGTGGGACTGGGCGAGGGCCAGCCGGACTATTCTTCTAATGATACAGATCCAAATGTGGCGGCTGAGTATCTGCAGGAGCAGTTTAGGGAAGACCATGGCAAACTTTTGAATCTGGTTAATGGCAGCCGTGATGACATCAAAACGCAACTTGCCAACAAGAGAAAGGCTGCTATTGAATATCAGAACTGGCTTGATACCAATGCCGATCTTGACCCGGAAAAAGCTAAGAAGGTGGAGGATGAGTTGAGTCTGGTTAATGAGCAGATTGCTGATCTTGATGCTCGTTTCAAGAACTGGAATACTATCCGCAACAGTGTGATGACTCCTGATGAGGTGAAAGCTATGAAGGAGGAGCGCAAGGCTGAGGTAGAGAAGGCTGGTGTTGATGAATCTGCCATCGTGCCATCTGATGATTTCCATGTACTCGTACTTGATGATAAAGAATTGAAGAAGCAATATCCAACTATGGATAAGGCTACCGACTATATTACCTCTCAACGCAAGGACATCTATCATACCCAGGAGGATGTGGAGCGCAAGATAAATGGTGTGAATGATATGCTGGATCAGTATATCAATGGCGAAACAGAGCTGGACCCTAGCCAACTTATGGAATTGAATACTTCAAAGGCTCAACTGGAGGCCCTGCAGACTAATTTGTCTGTTGCTGCCAAGGGTTTGAAGGCTCAGGCTAATAAACTCAGCAGACTCTACAAAACGGAAGTTAGCAAGCAGGAAATGGAGAAACTGGGCATGACACCTTCAGAGCAACGTAAGGCATTGGTGGCTGATGCGCTGAAGAAGAACGATATGAATGCTATCCATGATATATATAAGGATGCTTCCGTTGATGTGATGGACTTAACTCCTCAGACTCTCGAAGAGGCTGTATCAGAGTCTTTGCTTCCTCATAGCTTGAATCCAGAATCTCTTCAATATGAGTTGGGCAAGAGCAATTTTAAGTTTGGTATTGGCAAGGGGTATGATTCTAATAAGTTCAATTATCTTATTGCCAAGAAAGGAACCGGTATGTCGGTTAACGAATTTGCCGTGAGAGTATATAATGACCTTCCTGTAAACTTGCAGGATATGGGATATACCGACCAGGATGTTCGTAATGCCCTTCTTGATATGTTCAAGTCTTATGACAGTGTGAAGGAAATGAGAAATGTGGCTCTGATGAACCGCATAGCTGCTGCAGAAGATGAACTTTCAAGCGAGGAAGAGTATTACGAAGCACAAAAAGAGCGAGAAATTTTCGAAAGACAGGCAGAAAATCCAGATTATTATGCTTATCTTGAAGATAATTCTGTACCTTTGCCGACTGAAAATGAACTCAACCAAATTGCAGGTATGATATATGACCGCATGATGGAGATTGAGGATCGTGAACGAGAGTACAAACAATATGTTAAATCAATTTTACCAGAATTAGCAGATTATGATGACAGAAGCAATGAAGAAGGATATGGAGGAGGCAGTAGCCTGGGTAGCGACTCTTCACGGAGAGGAGTTGATGAAAGAAATCGCAATAGCCAAGAAGGTGGTAGCAGAGAAGCATCTGCTGAGGCCGAGACTGGAGCGTTACATAATAGCACAGGCGAAGGGAGACAAGAGGTTAGCGGCTTGGCATCTGGCGAAGGCTCAGCTGATAGAACTTCACATTTATCGCAAGTATCATCCTTCGGAGAACGTTTAAAGAGTGCCATTGCCGAAACTGAGACCGAACCAACAGAGGCTCAGAAGAAGGCTGGCAATTACAAAAAGGGTCATTTGTCATTTGGTGGCTATGACTTTACTGTAGAGACACCGAAGGGCGCAACACGTAGCGGTAAGGACGAGCAGGGCAAGCCTTGGAGCGTGACCATGCACGATACTTATGGCTATATCTTGGGCAAGATTGGCGTGGATGGTGACCATATTGATATGTTCATCAATGATGCTGCTGACCTTGATTCTTTTGATGGTAACGTTTATGTTGTTGACCAGGTGAACCCAGAGACTGGTGAGTTTGACGAGCATAAGGTGATGTATGGCTATCCTTCTGAGGAGGCTGCTACAGAGGCTTATCTTGCCAACTACTCCAAGGGCTGGAAGGGACTTGGTAAGGTTACTGCTGTGCCAAAGGCTACCTTCGATAAGTGGCTGGAGTCTTCTGACCGCAAGACTAAGCCTTTTGCGGAGTATGCTATGGTACAGAAGGAACAGGCGAAATTTGACCGCGATGTGAAGGAGGTGAAGCCGGAGAATCTGACTGAGGCGCAGAAGGTGGCTTATGATGCAGTTTCTACTATGCTTAAGAAGGCTGGCATCCCTGTGAAGGTTGTTAGCAATGAGGATATGGAGAAGGTGGCTGAGGCGCAGGATAACATGGCAGTAGAAATGCTTTTGAATGATCCTCGTCTTCGCTTCTATATCAAGACTCCTGAGCAGAAGGAGGCGGTCAAGGCTGCTTATGACTGGGCTGCAAAGAACAGACCGGACAAATTTAAGCAGTATGCCATCGTTAATATGGATAATCCGAACCAACCTCCTCAGTACTTTGAAAAGAAGGCCTTAGCTGAGAAGTGGCGCAAGTACTATACCAATGCCTGGAAGATAGGAAACTACAAGGCATTTAATCTCAATAAGGAATTTGAGGAACAGATTAAGGACGTAAAGGGTGATGTTCCTAGTGAGTTTGACCCTTATAAGGCAGAATCTCTGCTCAATAAGAGAATCGAGTTAGAGAAGCAGATTAAAGAAACCGAGGATTCCTATAATGCCAAGAAGAAAGAGCGCGCAGAGTATCAAAATCAGTTAATGCAGGACTATATGGATCAGCATGGCTTATCTTCTGAGAACGATATTCCAGATGATGTTTGGACTGACTACAGGGATAAATCCTTTGAAAAGTATCAAGATACACTTGATGACTTGTTCCATAAGTATGTTGAGTTAGATAATCAGTTGAAGGCTGTTGCTGAGCCGGGAGTGCAGTATTTGAAGGGTAAGGGTGTGGTTTATGGCTACACAGATGGCAAGCAGATTGTGCTGAACCAGGAGCATCTGAATCCTAATACTCCTATCCATGAGTATCAACATCTTTGGCGTACTGCTGCCAAAAAAATGAATCCGGAACTTATAGAGCATGGTGATAAACTCATCATGCAGACCCAGCTATTTGCCGATTTGAAGCAGGATCCTAACTATAATCATCTGACAGATGAGCAAATTTGCGATGAGGCTTTTGCTCGTTTGACCGGTGAGGACGGAGCTGCCATCCTGGAACAGATGGCTAAGGATGCTATCAAGGAGAATCCGCTTGATACAGCAAAGGAACTTAGCGTTATCAATAAGTTGAAGGAGTGGCTGAAGAAGTTCTGGTATTGGACTCTTGATACATTTACGAAGTGGAAGCCTGAGGACATTAAGAAAATGACCTTGGAGGATATTCGTAACCTTGTGTTGAGAGACCTGGCGAATGGGGTGGATCCACGAACTAAACTTCATGAGGCAGAGAATGCTGATGACATCAAGTTTATGGGTTCTACTACTAAGAAACGTATGAAGGACATTTCTACACAACTAGAAGGTAGAGAACTTGATGAGGCTCAACAGGCAGTTGCTGATGTTTATTCTGGAAAAAAGGATAATGTATCATTAACCGTGGAGCGTGAAGATGGAAGCAATAAAATCATCATGCGCCAAGGAAATGATAATCATGCAGGAACAAAGCATAGCGTATTCCGTCATTATGGTGTAAAAGCTAATTCTTTAAATGTTGATGATTTGTTGCTGATTCCTACAGTATTAAAAGAAGGTGAACGCAAAGTAAGCGATAATGGCAGAGTTGCCTATGTTTATGTAGATCCAACTTCACAAGTAAAATATACTGTAGTAACAGAACCAAAGAATAACAAGGAATATTTTAATGATTTCTATTCAAATAAAAAAGCAAATCCATCAGAGACGTCTAGGGTAGTTGAAAACTCCACAAACACTCCCGAAGGAGCACATAACAATGATGGAAATGCTTTTATGCGTGCAAAGGTAGATAATAATTCTGAAACTGCCAAGGAAAATGGTGGAAATTTATCTGTGGAGGATAAAATAAAGGCTGTTTCTCAGCAATTTGGGGTTGATGAGGCTGATGTGGCGATGTACGCCAATGGTGTTAAGAAGGGTTCTACTGCTGAGGCTGCACGTGCCAGAGCCAATATCAAGCGTCACTTGTTGCAGGTAAATGAAGATAAGATTTCCTCTTTCAAGGAACTTCTTAAGTACACCGTGCCTGTAAATGAAGCCTTGAAGGAGAACTTTGGTGACCTTGATGCCATGATAGAGGAACGCAAGCAGCAGATGGAGGCGCAGCGTAACGCCATGGAAGCTGCTAGAAAGAGAGCAGAGGAAGAGGAAGCCAAGCGACAAAAGCACTTGGAGGAACTTTCTCTGATTCCCGATGATCAACTTGACAAGCAGTATATGGATGCTCTTGCTAAGGGTGATGATGCTACTGCCAGGGAAATGCTTGATGAGGCTGCCAGACGCAAGGGCTATGATGATACAGAAAGCTCATATCAGGGTGTAGGTGCATGGAAAGCACCGGGAAACCCTGGATATGAAAGCGACAAGGCGAGACGTGATGATTGGGAATCTAGCGGTTCGGATGTGAACCTGGAGGATATGGCTTTGGGCTATACTCCTCAGCCGGATGATTACTTCTCTCACCCTGAGCGTTATTCTCAGAACACTCCTCATGGATTGGAATCTGTGAAAGCCATCAATGCGGCTATTGATGCCATTAAGAATGGTGAGAAGGATGTTAAGGTAAAGGTTTATCGTGCTGTTCCTACTTCGGTGAAGGAAAGTAAGTTGCGTAATGGTGACTGGGTTACTCCTTCTAAGAAATATGCCGAAATGCACGGAACAAACCGTCTGGAAGGCAAATATCGTATCATCGAGGATGAAGTGCCTGCTACTCAACTGTGGTGGGATGGTAATGACGCAAACGAGTTTGGCTTTGATGATGGCAAGGAGTATAAATACAAGAATGCCAAGAACAACAGAAAGTTGAACGACCTTGTTACCTATGATGATAAGGGTGATGTTATTCCTCCTTCTAAGCGTTTCAATTCTCGCAAGAGCGATGTCCGATTTCATCGAGTGACTGAGGTGAAATCTCCTATCGTGGAGCAGAAGTTGCAGAAGCACCCTGATTCTCTGATGAAGGCTGGAACCTACTTTAGCGGTGGTGGACTGGTAGAGGAAGGCTTGAAGGGTATCATCGACCCAGTTGTGGCAGTGGAATATGACCGGAAGATAAGCGGTGTATATCGCAATAACTTCGGGCAGCATATTGTTACGGCTGACGTGAGAGACGTGGATCCGAAGGAACTAGTGAAGCATATTGATGGTGAGGTAGAGTATTTCCATGCTTCGCCTGTATGCAAGAACTATTCGCAGGCCAAAAGTAATAGTGGAGAGGTGGAACTTGACAAGGAGACTGCCAAGAGTACTGCCGACTTCATTGATGCCGTTAAACCGCGAGTGGTGACTATCGAGAACGTGAAGGGTTACAAGGACTCTGAGGCGATGAAGATTATCACCAATGAACTTGACAAAAATGGCTATACATGGGATTCTGATGTGTATAATGCCGCAGACTATGGTGGCTATACCAGCAGGGAGCGACTGATTGTTAGAGCCGTGAAGGACGGAGAACTACCTGAAAAGCCAAAGAAGCAACCACGTAAGGGTGGATGGCTAGAGGCTGTGGAGGATATTCTTCCTACTCTGACGGTGAAGGAAAGCGGTGTGGCTCCATGGATGGATGCCAGATTGAAGGCTGACGGAATTGACTGGCAGAAGGTGGAGAAGCCTCTTTACGTAATGGGCAGTGCTTATGCCGATGGCAAGATTCCTCATGCCTATGGGGATGAGATTCTGCCTACGCTGAGAACCAAGAGTGGTGATGTGATCATCATGCCGGGTGGAAAGGTATTGCGTGCAGATGGCAGGGTATTGGCTAGGATTACCGGACTGGGCGATGACTATAAATTGCCTAAGACGGAATCTTTGGCACATACCATCATTGGCAATGGTATTCCGGTGCAGTTGACTCAGGGCGTGATTGCTCCTCTGCTGAATAAGGATGACTTGTCGGGCAGAAATGTATTGGCACGACTTGGCAGCTCTATCTTCAAGAACAACTGGGATGCAGACAAGCAGAAACAAGTGAGCGACCGGGTAGTGAATACTGCCAACAAACTGGGTGGTGCTGAGGCTACAGTTTACACTTCTGTGGATGAGGTTCCAGATGCTTATCTGAGTGATGTGAAGAATGGGGCTACCGGATGGTATGACCCTACTACACACACGGTGCATGTTTATCTGCCTAACTGTGCTGATGCCAACGAGGCTGAGAGAACGGTGCTGCATGAGAAGATAGGCCATGAGGGTATGGAAGTACTTCTTGGTGGCGAAGATGGCGTGAGAAAGTTCGCTAATTTCGTTTATAATTCTGTCGCAGCAAGCACTCGCGGTAAGATTTTGGATATTGCCAACAAGTATGATCCGGACTGGAAGAACCCTGACCGCATGAATGTGGGAACGCAGGAGTATATCGCTCATTTGGCTGAGGAGGGTCCTAAGACTGCTGAGGATTTTTCTCTTTGGACCAAGATTAAGCATTATCTTATCAAGGTGCTTAAGAAGCTGGGTGTTCGTGTGCCGGGACTTCTCAATGACAAGGATTTGAGATACTACCTGATGAAGGCTGGCAAGGCTCTTCACGTTTGGGACGAAATGCCTCAGGAGAAGCAGGAAGCCATGATGAAGCAGGCTAGCAATGCTGAAATCAAGGATGCGCTATCTGATGGTGCAGGTAAGGGTAAACCACAAATGAAGAAGGGTGAAAGTGCCATCCAATTCATAAAGCGTGCGAGTGAATGGGAGCGATGGAAGGAAGCCAGAGAGGACGAGAACGACCCAGAGCCACCTATGTTCTATGACTTCGACAAGGATGCCGAGGGTAAGAAGGAATGGGAACGCCTTAACAAGGAATGGCGTGACAGCCATCATCTGCAGGGTGACGAAATGCCGATTGAGCCGGAACGCAAGGAAGGCGAGACGGAGGAGGCGTTTTCCTCTCGTTACAAGGAATGGGAGAAGTGGAACGATGCTATGGCCGACAAGGAGAACCCAATGCCTGATATGTTCTCGTTTGAAAAAGAAAAGCAGGACGAGGCTAGACAGAAGTACGAAGACTGGTTGACAAAACACGAACTGAACGAACAGAACAATGCCGACCTGGACTTGTATGAGGGTAAGATTTATCCGGCAGAGACCAATCCGGAGGCTGATGCCCTGGAGCAGCGAGTGATGCAGGACTTGGCAGAGGTGACCAGTACGGACGTGAGCAAGGAGGGTGCAGCTCGTAGCGTACATGATGCAGTTATCTATCGTAGAAAGAATATAGAGAGCGCATCAGCAGATGATGCTATATTCATCAATAGTGTCAAGCAAGATCTTAACAAGATAGCGAATACTAGCTATCTAGGAAGAAAGGCTGATGCTATTGCTGATGCGGTCAAAGAAACGGTAACAGGTAAATCTCCAAAGACTCTGGCAAAGAAAATGGCGGATGCTATACCTTATATTATAGAGGCTCCTAGAAGAATGCGTGATATTGCAGATGAGATGAATGCGGTTGGTGCTTTTGAAAACGGACATATTCATGTGACCGCAAATGACATTGATGCTATTCAACCATTTACAGAAGAGTTGAGGAATCTAGCTTCAAAGAATCATAAGGTAGAAAAGGATGGCAAGGAAACAATTGTTTATGACGATGTTCCTTCTATGGCAGAAGTCGCAAGTAAAATGGCTAAAGCAATCAACGACAATCATGTTGGAGAGGAAGGTTTCGTGCCTGTAGATGGTACGGACATCTTAGCCGAGCATGTATTACCAGTTATATTGAAGCGTATTGTTCCAAAAGGTATTGAGTATCAGAATCTGAGTGAAGAAATGCAATCTCTCCTTGACAAAATCAGAGAATGGTATGATAAGACGTTCACTTGGTTAAAAGATAGTCATACTGTAAGAGAGGACATAGGCTATACTAAAGACTATGTAAATCATCGGTGGGACAAGAAAAAAAGTGATGATAAGGCTTATGCTGATTTGGTGGAAGGCAGACAGCGCACAAAGAGTCCTAATGAAAAGCCTCGAAAGATAAGTACTTTTATGGAAGGTGTTGATGCTGGGCTTGTGCCTAAGACAACTGATATAACAGACTTGTTGGCTTATTACAGCCAAAGTAACATTGAGGCGTTTGCTAACAAGACGTTCCTTCAAGAATTGAGTGGAATCAATGTTATAGAGCGCAACAAGGATGGCGAGATTACCAGTAGTATGCCATTATTAACTAGTATACAGCCAAAAGAGATGATGGTGGATGAAAACAAATATACTCCTTATGTTGTTCCAGGCATTAATACTGTTTGGGTTTACAACCAAGGTAAGATATTCAATAAATCTGCCGAGGATTGGTTTAATGCTGCATTTGGCACTGTAAAATTACCAAAAGTATTGAAAGGTGTCAAGAATGCAATGAGTATAGCTAAGACCTTAGAACTTGGATTCTCTGGTTTCCATGCTGGAGCTTTGACCGAGGTGTATGCTGTTCAAAATTCTGCTGAATTTGGACCAGCAAAAGCTATGGCTTACTTTATGAAGTATCTTATTACAGACACAGCCAAGAATCATCAACTTCCAGCCTTTGCAAATCCTGATGTATTCAAGGAGGCTGCTAAACATTTGGTGAAGTTCGGCTCTGCTTCTGACTATGCAACAGCCGATATAGAAAACCTCTATGAAAAGGTGCATTCTTATGTAGCAAGACTTCATTCTAAGTTAGTTGAGGGTAATGTGGCAATGAAAGCAGGTTCTTCCGTAACCTTCCCTTTGGAGGTGGCAACAGAGTTGTTAAAGATGTCCCAGAAGGGACTTGATGTAGCTCTATGGAGTTATCTGCATGATGGCTTGAAATTGGCAACTTATCAGCTACGTGCTGAGCGTACAAGGGAAAGAGCCAAAAAATTAAATTGGGATGAAGATATGCTGAATAAGGCATTGGACGAAGATGGTCAATTCGTGAATGATATGTTTGGAGGTCAGCACTTCGATGTGCTTGGTATCTCTAAAAAGATGCAAACAATTCTTGATTTCGTCTTCTTATCAAAGGACTGGCTTATCTCAACAACTAGACATGCATTGTCTATCTTCGGCTATGGTTCAATTTGGAATGAGGCAAGTATCAAGAACTTCATGGAATATTACAAGCATGTTCTTGGTAGAGGTGAAATGACAAAAGAAGACTATCTGAGATTGTCACGTTCAAAATCAGGTCTCCTTTGCTATGGTATCGGTTTCATGATTGGATATGAAGGTTTATCTCAATTGGTTAATGCAGCAATGCGTGCATGGGACGAAAAAAAGCAGAAGGAGAAGGCTGATGAGATACGTAAGACCAATCCTAGCTACAAGAGTTCTTACGAATTAGCATATCCTAATGGTATGCACTGGTACGACTACTTGATGCGTGGCAATAGCCTTGGGCAACAGAGCAAAATCTTTATGGGTCGCTATGCTGATGGAACAGAAATGTATATCCGTCATGGCAAGCAATTCAGGGAGATACCAGAGTTGTTCTTTGATGCCAAAGATAACTTTGCTATTCCTGGACCTATGGTTAGACGCATGTACGGAAAGGCTAGTCCGTTATTAAGAGGAATGATAGATACTTATAAATGGTATTTGTCACCTGATTATGGTGATAAGGAAATGCAGAGAAAGTATGGTGAGAATCTCGGTTTGATACCGAAACTTGCTTCTTACTATATTCCGTTTGCCGTTCCAACTCAAAAGGATAAGGAGTTTAAGATGCTTGATTTGGTGTTCCCTTCTTCCAAGGGATTCTCCAGATATAAGGCACAAGATTACTTCAAAACCTTCATCATGTCAGAGGACAAGCAAGGATTAGCCATGACTTACAACGCTTGTGTACAAAATGGTATTGATCCGGAAGTGCAGCTGAAAGCAGCGATTTCTTCAGTGAAGGCTTTGGAAGCATCCGAAATGAGCGATGGAGTGACTTCCTTACAGGAGGCTAGTAAACGCTTTGATGCTGCCAAGAGTATCACGGAAAAGAAGAAGATGCGCCAGAAGATGAAGAAATTCCTCTCGCAGAGTGATTACAAGGCTTTCACCCAGAAGGAGGCTCTGGACATGGTGCAGGGTTATCTGAACGGTGATGAAGACTTGAAGGAAATGGAGAAGGCTGAAAGCAAGTACCTGATGAAGGCTAAGGCAGAGGACGTGACGGAGGACTGGAGAATACAGAACGTCTGGAACGGAACCATGGAGACTTATCAGGAGTATCAGCGTTTGAAGGATGTTGATAAGGTGAAGGCAAATGCCTTTAAGAACAGTAAGACCAACAAGCGACTGTTTGCGGCCAGAAAGGCTATCTCTGCTGCCAAGAGGAAGATGAATAAGGCTAAGAAGCAAATGGATGGTACAAACGATGCAGCCAAACTGGTAGAGATTCGGAATACCAGAAAGGAGCTGCTTAAAACGTTGAACGGAATGGAGTAGCCTTCGGGCTACTTCATTCTAGGAAATGTTCAATATTTCCACACATAGAAAAAGGGACTTGCTTCACAGCGAGTCCCTTTTTGATAGTTATAAAAAATCTAAATCCAAATAAATTTATAATAGTTATGATTAATGAATCATTTGTGTGTTTAAAGTTGAAGACATTGGAGCGATGTTATCCGAGAGAAGTACCAGATGCATTCTCTGGTTCCTTTTTCTTTGGTGATGCCCAGCGTATGTAATCAGCCATGCTGTCATCCATGCGCTGCTGCTCACTCTTCGGATTCTCCTTCTTTTTCTCGCCCCAGAGACGTTGGGCAATATCATCCAAACACCACTGCCAATCGTCTCGAAGAGTGATGACCTTGGAACTTGGCATGATGGTTACATCTGCCTTTGGTGGATCAACACGCTTGGTGTTGCCATCCTTATCGGTCTCCTCCTTGGTACTGATAGAGGCGAAAGGCACGTTATTGTCATTAAGAAACTTCTCCACATCCTCCTTCTTGTTGTCGCAAAGGAGAATGCAGACGGAAACCTTATTCTTCTTCAAGGTGGTGAGGGCTTCTTTAGCCTTGCCTACCAGGGAGAGGTTGCCTTTATCGTCTTTTGTGATGACGCAGGCTTCGTG